>Ga0099824_1002845_pt1 | contig 25335 bp, 19 predicted proteins | sample SiratrowhiteBW_FD_76837 | JGI IMG/M metagenome (GOLD analysis project Ga0099824, IMG submission 76837) | Root nodule microbial communities of legume samples collected from California, USA - Siratro white BW | ecosystem: Host-associated > Plants > Roots > Nodule | place: USA: California...
TATTTAATTTTTATTATTATTATTTCAAGAAAACTTAAACTAATAAATATATATTTTTATATTATTATTATTCATTTTTTCTTTATTCATTTTTATCATTATACTTTAATTTAAAAGATTACCAGACAAAATCGGGTGTTGACAACATCCATAAACAAAAACATCACAATTATATTTGTTTTTCGTTAAGATATTTATTCGTATAATTTTCACGAAAACACATACATAAAAAAAACATTAATATTTGATTTATGATTTATATTTGATATATTTACTTTGTTGGAGTTAATAGTGTAAAATTAAGTGTATAGTATTTTCACTAAACGATTTAAAAGAAAAAGAAACACTAATGACTAAAATAAAAGAAAGTTATGATACTAGACCAATTCATTGAAATTTTGACGGACGTAAAAAAGTTGTTTCTTCCTCTACCTCTATAATTTTGTCCTACACTTTTATAAACATGTAAATTTTTATTTTGTTTTTCTCAATTGTAAGTTAAAATATATCTTTTACATTACTTAATTTGAAAGAAATTTCAAGTTACACAATTTTGAAGAGGTTCTGAATTATATAATTCAAAAATTATTTTTGACTTCGAATTACATAATTCATAAATCATTTTGAAAAAAAAACTTTCGAGTTGCATAATTCATAACTTTTTTTTATTTCTAAAATAAAAATTTTGAAATAGGATTTTTGGAATAAGCTTCCATAACACATAAAATACATTTTGGAAGGAGTTTTCTAAAACATAATTTTCAGAAGATATATGATACTTTTCAAAACTATTTTTCTTAAACAAGTTGTGATCTGAAACGAATTTTCAGAACAAGTTTTTCATATTGTAAATGATGGTTTCTAGAACTAGCTTTCGAGCAACTCTCTCTTTTCTTCTTCTTCCTCTCCACGGGTGCAGTGCGACGAGGAAGAGAAGTATTTTAATTTTTTTTTTTTTGTCTCAATATGGGGTGCAGCTAGTAATTACGTGGGTGCACGCAAAAGTCTCCTGAATTAAAGAAAGAAATGCTGGGCTTAAAATGGATACACCACACGTTTATCTCATGTTAATGGGCACTCCCAAGCACCTAGTATGATTATAGGGTCTCTTAGTGTTGTAATTTAATTAAAATACACTCATTTCAATATATTATTTTTTTAATATGTTTTGAAATATTAAAGTTAGTAACTTAGTAGATATATTAATTAATCTTGATTTATATTTGTCCAAAATATTAGCCCATTTTAGTGTCTAGATAATTTGTATATTTATTCACTCATAATTCACAATATACCAAAATGAAAAAAAAATATATAGTTTTTTAGTTTTTAAGTATATTATGAATAATTAATAAATAAATATACTATTTTTCTGAAAATAACTTATTTCATATTAGTTTAGATGGAATGAGGGAAAAAATGAAAACATTAATAATTATTTTTAATATTACATATAATTTTAATATATTATAATTAATAATTCTTAAAATATAAAATATTTTCTTATTTCTATTTTTATAGGTAAAGTCCCCATTTACAATATATTATAAAATAAAGTATTTTTAGTCATTAAAAATTACAATATCAGAATTAATATATAGAAAATAAATTTGAAAGTTTCTAATTGCATTGTAATTATTTTTAATAAAACAAAATAAAACATTAAAAATAAGTCTGTGATTGAAAGTTAAAATAGTGTATATAATTATATTATTTATATCATATAAGAAATACATTACTTGACTAAATTATGTATAAAAAATATAATTATCTTAATTTGAAATATTTTTTTGTTATTTTTATGGTATTACGTAATATATTTTTTTATCATTAAATTAACCATAATTAAAAGTGAGAACTGAAAAGAAGTTTTTAAAAAATGGCAGAAATTTAAAACTAACTAATGTTTTTACAATTTTCAGGGATTAAAATAATACCTAATCATATTTTGAAAAGGCATATTTGAACCAAAAATTAATATGCAGTTTTGATTCCTTGTTTTCTTCAAATGTGTGATTAATTTGCATTGTTGCGTAAATAGTGCTGAAGTATCAGATCTACATTTGAGCAAAATTGCCTTTTCCTAAAATTTCAAAAAATAGTACAAGAAATATAAAGTGATTTCAAAAAATACTTTTGATATCCTAAAAATACGTTGTGTTTTTTTTTTCTTTTAAAAGTTGTCATTTAATAAGATTGAAACTTAACACTTGTACAAAATATAAATATAAAATAAAACATATTTATATATTATTTCAATTAGTTCATCAAGTTTTATCAAAGGATATACTAAATTGAGATTATTGTCAAGAAAATAATCACAAATTGTTAAAAATAAATAATAAAGCAAATGTTTTTTAGAAATAAACTGAAGCTACCGTGTGCATAACGCTTGAGACACCGTGATTAGCGATTATAATATTAGAGTCAAAGTTTGTGTCATTTTAATTTCTTTAAATAGTTGACCTAAACCTTCACTATACATATGCTTCAGTTGCACCTGCACCAAATTACAACCGTAAGATTACCACAGATTAGTTGGACAAAGCTCAACCAAAATATAGATTCAATTTCCATTTGCGATTACTTCTAAATAAATAAAAAAACAATAGGCAATAATTTCAGGATATTAAACCCAACTCCAAAATTAAAACAAAATAACTACTCATTTAATCATAACATTAAAAAGATACGTTTTTTCAACTGTAAAAGCTAAAATAAAAGATTTAATATAGAGATCAAATCACTAAATTAATAAAATTTATTTTAAAAAGCATAATTTCTCTCAATGAAAAAGGACATAATTGTTTTGAAATTTAAAAAGAAAAAAAAAAGTGTTCACCTGGTGGAATATGGTTTTGTGGAAGAAGGTATAGCTTGTCCACAAAGGCAAGACAAGACAAGTCAGAGACGGCTTGCAACATCAGCAAATTGCAAATGGATATTTTTACACCCACCTCATCCATTTTTCCTTTATAAACATATTGTTTTTTTCATAATCATATTACCCTAAAAATAGATTGTTAAGTAGTTTATGAAGTGTCAAAAAAAAAAAAATCACCTTTTTGGTGCAAAGGAAAATTTATTGAAATGGATGTGAAAATTCATTGAATGGAAAAGAAAATATCATGATCCCTTGTAACAAAGACAATTGTACTTTGTTTTTTTGTTCCTAGTCCAATGAAGCAAGAGGGAAAGAATTGACCCTTGCTTTGCTTGCACCCGTTATCTGACTTGGTTTCCTTTCCTAAAACGATGCATACCTTCAACCACTCTACCACAAAGACACCTAAGTTTGGAGGGAACAATGACCTCATGAGAAAACCCCTTCAGCTAAAATATAATATTAATGTATCAAACAGCAGTGCATGTGAGTTGTGCCACCACCCTTCTCAGACAGCCCTCTTCTATCCAACCAACCACTACTAAACTAACATTACTTCACGACAATCTTCTCCCTCTTCATGGCTGCTTCCTTACCTTAAACCTTTCCTTTCTTCTGGGGCAGTACGAGGCAAGGAAAGTGCTCCTTCTTTGGCAGTTACGTGAAACATTATTGTCATCAGTATTGTTGTTGTCTTTCTGACACCTCTTGCCTCACACTTGAGCCTCACTTTCGTTTCAAAGGCTGTGCTGGATCAAAAAGTCAGTACAAGGTTCAGGTTGGTGTTGTGTTTATGTTTTATATAGTTTTTCACCGTTTCTCTATCTGGGTGTTCTTCAAGTTTGATTCTTTTCTTCTGGGTTCGTCCTGCCGTGTGGGAATACCAGTTTTCCTTGTTGGTTTTGGTGTGGTGCTGTATTGAGATCTACAGGCTAATGCTTACGAGGTTTTAGATCTGTCATTGTGAATAACGATTTCCTTGTTGTAAAAATACGCATATTGAATAGAATATGTATATATAGAGAGTTCATTGTGATTGGCGTTCGTTGAACGTCAGGTACCTTGTTTAAAAAATTGGTAATGGAGAAATGGTCAAAGTAAATGAATTATTGGCTCTTGACTAGAGTTTGAATTAACAGTACTGGTTTTATTTTCCTGGAAGATTGGACTGTAAAATATTCGTTCTCCTTTTATGTATTTGTTTGTTTATTTTTGTGGTATTAAGTTTTTCACCACAGGCTAATCATTAAAATCTTATCTAGAAACAGCTATTCGACACAGAAAATATCAATTATGCAGCTTCAAAAGATCTGTCTCTAAATTATGGAGTGTTTGATTTGGTTTTTACTTTCCTTTTCTGCTTATATATTTATAATTATAAAAAAAATGTCGCTTTTTTTCACCATTCCCTCCACAAAATCATGAAATGGAAACAAGGTGGTGCTTGTATAATTGTTTCTGGAAATAAATTATTTGGAATGGAACCTTACTTTTTTTCTTTTTCCTTTTTTACTGCAGTTAATTTGGATTCTGTCGTAATTGATCTACTAATGGGAATGCACCTCGTCTTGCTTCTCTTTCTGGCTTCTCTGCGATTGGCTTTATCTCAAGATGTTGAACATGGTTTGATTCTAGTAGAGGGAATTCAAGCAATTGCTGAGACTGATGATAACTTCATCTGTGCAACTATTGATTGGTGGCCTCACGACAAGTGTGATTACAACTATTGCCCCTGGGGTGATTCATCTGCTGTAAATTTGGTGAGTATTTTGGACTTATTTGTATACAACATGGCTTAAGCAGAGAATGTATGTAGTCTTCCTATTTCCTACCACTCATTTAGAACTCTAGAAAGCTTTGAAGAAGTTTTAGTGATTGGTCAATGTGGATTGGTTTTTTCAGGACTTGTCTCATCCTTTCCTTGCGAAGGCAATCCAAGGTATTTATATTGTAGAAAATCAGTCGCTCTGATGGAATTCTACTGTTCTGTGGCTTCCTAATGCTAAATATATTTTATTGATGGTATCATGTTTGGAATATTTACTTCAAGTGTGATATCATTCTTTCCATAATGGTTGCTTGATAGCTCTCAAGCCTCTGAGGATAAGAGTTGGAGGTTCTTTGCAAGATCGGGTGCTGTATGAGGTAGGAAGTTTGAAGTCCCCTTGTCATCCATTTCAAAAGATGAAAGGTGGATTGTTTGGATATTCAAAGGGGTGTTTGCAAATGAAAAGGTGGGATGAGCTGAATCACTTTTTCGATGATACAGGGTGAGAATTTAGCACTGAGATTGTTGTTTTATGCACCATCTCCCTCCCCTTTTCCTTCCGGCTAAAGCAAAAATGTGAAAACTCTTATGTAGGGTGCTGTAAGACTGTAAGTCATAAGATTTATTTGCTAAAGAGTAGTTTGCTATTGATTTTTTGAAACACAACTTAAGTGCAGTAATACGAGTGTTTTTGGTGTTCTGCGATTGAAATTAGAGTTACACCTCAGTAATTGGAACAATAAAAGTCCTCAAACTTTTTGTATCCGAGAATCTGAGTTTTGTTCTCATGCATTTTGAATGATTAGTTTAGCCTAAGCACATTTATACTGGAAGGAAAGAAGAAAAGGGAAGGGAAGAGGTGATTATCTGTGGTGTAACATAGCTTGAGTTTGACACTTGCAGGGCCATTGTGACATTTGGTTTGAATGCACTCTATGGGAGGCACCAGAGTAGCCATAGTGTTTGGGGAGGAGACTGGGACTCTTCCAATGCTTATGATTTAATCAATTACACTGTTTCAAAGGGGTACAAGATTGACTCATGGGAATTTGGTAGGACAGAACACAAAGCTATTTATTATGTTCAATTATGTTTCACTGAAACTGATTCTTCCCTGTGCTGCCATAGGTAATGAGTTGAGTGGAAAGGGCATTGGGGCAAGTGTGAGTGCTGCACAGTACGGGAAAGACTTGATAAAGCTTAAAGAAATTTTACACTCATTATACAATAACTCCAATTTCAAACCTTTACTTGTAGCACCTGGAGGGTTCTATAATAAGGACTGGTATGATAAGCTTCTTCAGGTTACAGGTCCAGGCATAGTCAATGTGCTGACTCATCACGTCTATAATTTGGGTGCAGGTTTGCTTCTCACTTACCTAATCATTTCTACTATAGTCATCCTTAGAGAATATTTTACACTGTGACATAACTAGATGATGGATGTGAAAGAAAAGCAGTTATATGGAGATGTTTCTTTCTAGTTTGTTTTAAGTACTGTTGAAATGGCATCAGGAATTGATCCTTTCTGGTTAGTGTGTTAAATAAATTTCTCTTTTGTCAGGTAGTGACGAGCATCTTGACAGGAAGATTCTAGATCCCCAACAGTTGAGCAAGGTAGAATCAACTTTTAGCAATCTTTCAGAAACTATTAAAAAGTATGGCCATTGGTCTTCTGCATGGGTAGGAGAAGCTGGTGGGGCATTCAACAGTGGTGGTCGTCAAATTTCTAACACATTTGTAAATAGCTTTTGGTAATCTTGGTTCTTCCTTGCATCATTTTCTATTCCTCTTCAATTATAATATTTTGTTTGACAAAAAATATCATTAAAATTAATCAAGAAGTTCTAAGATTTAGGTAACTTACAGGTACTTGGATCAACTTGGACTAGCATCCAGATACAACACTAAGGTTTACTGCAGACAAACTTTAATTGGAGGAAACTATGGTCTTCTCGATACCACTACTTTCGTTCCTAATCCTGACTACTACAGGCAAGTGTAAAAGGAAGAATATATATATATATATATATAATAATGTAAATATCCAGTGCTTAACATATCTAATCTATGTCCTGATGATGTTTTGAGCAGTGCACTTTTGTGGCATCAGCTAATGGGGAAGACTGTTCTTGCAGCGAGTAGTGATGTTTTTTCCCCTTCTTTACGCACTTATGCACATTGTTCAAAAGGCAGAGTAAGTGCCTATCATCTTATAGAAGGATTGTTCTTCTATATCTGATGTTTGCTTACCAGCTTCTAAAGTTTTAAGTTCACGTAACATTCAACAATCATACATCACTATATGCTAGATTGAATTCTAGCTCGATTCATAGAAGAACCAACATCCATGAATTGAATGTTATGCTACCATACTTGTTGGGCCATATATTGGTAGTTTAATAAGCGATCCATTAATATAATTTTTTATTAGCTTCCTATAATTTTCTTTGAATTTCATCATACAGGAAGGTATAACATTACTTCTGATCAATTTGAGCAATCAGACTCGTTTCACACTGATGGTTCATGATCGTGCGCCTGTGAGTAATGGAGGAAATGAAAATGCTACGATGATCCATGCAGAAAATTCATTCTTTAGTCATCTGAAGAGGGCATTTTCTTGGATTGGAAGAAAAGGATCAGAAGTGACATTCAGGGAGGAGTACCACTTAAATGCAAAAGATGATTACCTTAGAAGCCAAACCATGTTGCTCAATGGTGTTCCCCTAGAGTTGACAAATGATGGAGAAATTTCAACGTTGGATCCACTACTCAATAGTGTAGACTCTCCAATAGTCCTAGCTCCTCTATCCATTGCATTTGTTGTATTCCCCAACTTTGATGCTCCAGCTTGTGCTGGACATAAAAAACTTTAACCCAAAGCCTCCTTCAATGAATCTTGTAGAGTAGGAAATATTAGGACTGAGGAATGTAAGCTGTCATTAGAATTGTATTTAATAGGCTATATACTTTGTCAAAGTTGTAATCCCCTTTACAGTAATTTAATACGAACCACACTTACTAAAATCATAATTAATTTGCATATATGTTGTTGATTCAATTTATTTAAAATTCAACTCTAGTAATTATCTTCTTTTTATAAAAAAAGAGTTTGAGGTATTGGTCTTTTACTAATTTTTTTGATAAAATAAGCAACGATTGTCTAAATGAAATAATTTTGTTCGGATAATGATGTTGCAGTTAAATTTTAACTAATTTTATTTTTTAACACTTTTTAATCATTAATAAAAACAATATATTCATTATTGAGCGAAGTCTATGAAATTACTAAAATTATAAGTTTGACATAAATAGAGTTCATTAATATCAACTAATAATTAAAGGATGCGATTGAGAAAATATGCTATAAAAATGTTTCCTTGCTTTGATAGGCTTGTTAATTACAAACCATGCTTCAATTCACCATTTCAATCATATAAGAAAATTATATACACAATTCAACTGCCAAAAGTTTACATAGTTCACTTCGAGTTAATTAATATGGATTACATGTTTGGAAACAGAAAAACCATTCGAAACATGTTTAAGGCACTGGAATAGTTGTTATTTTTGTCCCAACATGATTAGTAATTTTGTGCGAGGTCAATTCTGCATTGCAAAGCAAGGTTTTGAGAAATATTATTCAGTTGCTTTTGTTGGGGAAAATTTGACAAAAAATTATTGGAATTGTACATTTCAGTAATTACACGTCTAAAAGTGTTTTTCTTCAATATACACAGATAATAACTTCGAAATACTACTACTAAATTTGTCGTTAGAGAGCACTGTAGGGGATCCACCCATAAAAGCAGGGTGAGAAATGAACAAATTGAATGTGGTATTGCAAAAAGAAGAGTTAAGTCCGTTACAAATTGAATATAATGCAACACAGGTGTGTGTAAGCAAAATGAAAAGTTTGTTTTATTGTAACAAGTGATGGATCCAAAGAGAAAACAATGATGAGGGCGTAGGGCAGGTTATAAAATTTAGCAACAGAGGAAATCATTCTTATTTTCCGAGTAAGCGACGGCCACGTTGATTAGCACCTTTCATTCGGTAATTCAACTCATCCACATCATCGTACAGATGATTCAATGCTTTGTTATGCCTGCAAGAGCCATGGCATTCATGAAAATGTTAGGTAAACTATAACCTTGTTTTATAAGTATATTAAAGCCTAGTGTTCATGAATCACTTGAGGATGCGATACAAGACAATGTGATTCACTAACCTCTCAATTTCGGATCCCATGTCAACAGCCATGTCTTTAAGCTCCCCCAACAGATCACTTAAATCTGATAGTGCATCATCTTGCTTCTTTTTTTCAACCTGTTTCAGGACATTTTCTTTAGTACCTTAATTCAATATTAAACATAAATGATGAAGATAAGGTCAGCAAAATTGGTAAGGATTGTAAATAAAACTGGTTTGTTTATAAAACTTGTGCTCTGATCATGAGCTGAAACTATTGTAAGTAATCACTAACACTAATTAACCACAGAGAGAATAACTGGTATCATAACAGTACCTAACACATTTAAAGCTTTAAACAACAACTTAATCTTCATGAAGTAGTTGATACAAACCTCAACTTTTTCAAGTGCAGTGGTTGGTTCCTGAGGTAGGGTCTGCAGCTTGGACTGCCCTTTGGCGGCAGAAGTCAGCCCCAACTTCTCTCTCTGCTCCAGATGATTGCCCTTGCTTCTCACTGGGTCATCTGCATATCATGAACCACATTATGCCAATGATACAACAATAATAACAACAACAACAACAAAGCCACATTATTCCATTAGTAGGTCCGTTACATGGATCACACACATAAGCCATTTGATTTCGTTAAAAACCAAAAGGTTCCAAAGATGTTAATTATCATGAGATTATGGAATTGAAACTACAAAAGAAAACTATGCAGAGAAGACATTAACCTCTAACAATAACTGGGCCTGTTATTGCTCGCGTCTTCTTTGGTTTCCATGTTCTGGAGAAGAGGCCACCGAGGCTTCCCAAGAGCTTTTCCCCCTGGAAGCAGAATTAGTCAAAATTTAGTCAGATTTAGAGCAGAATACTATTTGATTTGAATTCAAAGGGGTTTCACAACATCACAGTATTCTCAGCAAGGTAAAACAGCATGAAGAAACTACTCATATAGGAAGACAGAAAAAGTAACGAGATCGATACCCGGCTTAAATCGTGGTCGATGTCAGCAGCAACATGGTGACTCCTGGTAATTTGCTCACCCTGTTGATGAAGGGTGACTAGTGTGTTGGTGGCATCCTCTCTTATGTTCTCTGCTATCTTCAAACAACTGTTGACTGAATTTGTAGTCTCTTCAGCCTTGTAAACAGCATAACTCTCCAGTTCTTGAACCGATTGATTCTCTAATCCGCCTGAATCACGAAAAACATTTTTGTACTTGTTCCGGTTGGTCGATTGAAAGGCATACGAAACCGATGAAGATTTCTTAGTCGCATCAACGTCATCATTAAAGGGGTTGGTGTTAACTTCCAGGGTAACAAGTGCTCGATCCGAAGAAGTCTTTTTCGAGGAACTATGCCTTTTGGTATTCTTTTCCTCATCATCAGAATCAAACGGATTAGTCCAAGATTCAACAGAACTAGGTTTAGCAACCTTCAAAGGAGATTTCTTGACACCCGACATTGTCTCTCTTCTTGCAAAAATGATTCAGAGGCCGATTAAGAAGTAAAATTCTCAAAACCCTGTTCGACCTAAAAGGATAAGCTAATTTTTTCCCTGCAAAGACAAGCAAGTGCTATTCAATCACTGTAAATATTCCACAACAAGCAAAAGAAACCCAAATACCAAATCCTTAATCCACTTATCACAAAAGCATTAATTTATCAAGAAACCTTATTCATAACTTGACTAAAACTACATGTTAATAAAAGGGCCAAAAAACCGGACCAAAGCGATTAAGTGTAAAGCAACATATAAAAAATGGAATCAACAACCATTGACAATCACATGGAAAGGGATTGAAAAGAATAAAAAAAAAGTACACAAATTCCCAACAGAAAATGAAATAGCATTTTCTTTTCTTTTTCAGAAGCCTATGTAGAAAGATCAAGAAACACGAGATTTCCGAGAATAGTGCAAGACAGAAGAAAGCAAGAATACCCAAATGGATTAAAAGGCTTCTCCAAGCAACAGACTCATCAAAATCAAAAACTTGTACAAGAGAAAGCAAGATGGTACCAGGGAGAGGACAAAAAATGTTCAGAAAGACTCAATTTTGAGAGCTCTGAACAACGGAAGAAGAAAAAGGGTTTGGATAAGAAGTTGGTAAAAGCCAAAATCGCGTCAAGAAAGGTCAGAGTTGGAGGGTGGGTGGAAAGCCCAACGAAACCGCAGTTCGCAAGGCAAGATCGAGAGTGAAAGTTCTCTCAGAGGGGTTTGGTAATACGCTCTTGCTCTGTGTTCGTCCGTTTGTTTAATTAAAATATTATATTTATTTTTTAGTTTATTCTAAGGCGTCGTTTGAATTGAGACGTTGAATGGATCTAGTGGGGACCTTTGGAGATGTGCTATGTAGGGGCCATTCCAAACAGGAAAAAAATTGAAAAAGGACTTTTGACAACTTCTTTAAACGTGGGAAATCAATTTCTTCTTTTAGCGTTTTAGGGTACCAATTATTCCAATGAAAGGGAAAGGAAGAGGATTCTACCTTCCTATGTGAAGGAAGGAAGGGAGGATACCAGAAGAAGAATATTTGGGATTCTATAAAACTAAAAGATATTCTTTTATATTGAATATTATCAAACAAATTATTAAGAGATAATAATTTAGTTACTCTTTTATAACTTATTAAACTTTATAACGATAAATGAATAAATATTTAAAATATAAAAATGTTTTATTTATACTAATATTTTAAATTGTAATATAAAATTATTTTTAAGGTGGACAAAAAAAACTATTCACATAATTTAATAAGACAGAGTATAAGTATGATAATGTCCAACTCATCTCATACATGCATTTATTATATATAAAATAATTAAATTCAAATATTTTTTACATTTCTACAAATGGTTGATTTGACAATAATTAAATTTTACATTATTAGGTCTTCTCCTTACATGAATTTGAATCTTAGATAGTTACGTTGTTGGTCTATTTATTTTATTTATGATGCTTTCTTTTTCTAATTGATGTGAATTATTATTGGGGTTTTATTTCCATTTTTTACTGAACAAGTAATAAATTCTTGCCGGCCATTGACTTAGTATTGTGTTGGGTAGTCCAAAGATGTCACTGTAACTCAACAACCGTGTTATTTATTATAATTAAAGAAACAACGGTTGTAATTTTATTATCCACACTTATAAGTTTTATCTTTTTTTTTTTCATTTCATGAGTTTATATACTCAGTTAATGTAATTTGGAATTAGTATCTATTTAAAAGGAATTTTAATTTATTTACTCATTTTATTTTATACCAATGAAATGTTTTAAAATTATATCATACTAATATTAAATTATTTTTTTAACATATGTGTGTTCGTCTATATTATACTTGCCTATTAGGGTTTACGTTGGATTAGTTCGTGACAGAAAGATTCGTCAACGAACCCAATACGTGTTTTAGATTTGAATATCATATTTATTAAATATAACACAATTAACTTAAAGCAATTTTATTAAATATCATATGTATTATTTTGTTAAATGGATGGCATCTGACTTAAATAATTCTTTTAAAGAAAAGTATTACTATGCAAGAAAACTATTATTAAAATATTTAATGTTTACAAAAATTATTTTTCATCTTAATTCTTAACTTATTTTTGCAGAATACAGTCAAACAATGAAATCCAAATTCAAGTTTATACTTTAAATATCACGTGATAAAATGTAAAATAAATTATTTAATGTTTTTAAAACTATTATATTCGTATCATTTATAATAATGTATTTAATAAATATTTTGTTTTCTATTTTACTCTTCAATGTCAATCTATTAATAAATAATAGTACAAATAAAACAATATATTTTTGTTATAAAATAAAAATAAAAATATTTTTTTATTTCAATTTTTCTTTTCAGTATATGACATTTTCTTTCTGGTTATTCAATTTCAACTTTTTCATACTTTAATCTATTAAAATATTTTTTATTGTTTTTTTTCATTTAATTATTAACAATTTGTTTATGTTTTGTTCATAAAAGATTAATTTGGGTAAGAAAGTTATAAGTCTTACTTTCTTCTCCATTAAAAGAAGAATATTACTACATTAATATTTCTTGAACCTACAGTTTTTCTTATGTATACTAAAGGAGACATTGATGTAATTTTTAAACTACATTATTTTTTGTTGACTTACCATAACCCTCGTTAACAAGTGCGCATATTTAAAAAACTTTGGTTAAGTGGTGATGGTTTCTAGAGAAATTGTAGTTAATTTTGATTTTCATCCTGTTCTCATATTCTTTTATTTCATATTTTTACTATTCCATAAATATTTAAATGTTTTCTTTCCTCACACTAAATATTTTTGTCAATTTTTATTACTTTTTTATAAAATTTTGTAAACTTTAATTATGTATTTTTTGACATTTTTCTTTTACATATTTTGGATAAATACTTAATAATTTATTGCATGAAAAAATTTATAGTCATTCTCGTTCAAAATCAAGATGAATAAAAAAAATTCCATGAATAAAATATGCTAATGAAATCTTTACCTATACTTTTAGTAAAGTTCTTCATGTCAAGAAATCACACCATCATTGGCATTTTAAAATGATATTTTTTAATCAAATTTTACATAAACTTGATGGTTAAAGTAGTAGTAAAGACGACGAAGTTGCTAAAGCATTATAGGAGTTAATACTATTTAACTCATGATTGTTTATAAACAAATAATTGAGAACATAACAAGAATCATGTGTGCAATTTTCGAGTTACATCGTGAGCATAGGGACTTATAAGGTTAGATAACTGTTATGAAAATAAGAGAATTTCTTATAAATATAAAAATATAGTATATATAAGAGTATGCCTTGACAATAATATCAAATCAAGACATACAAAAAAATACCTTAGTTGATATATGATTCCCTCAGTGATGACAAGTAGGGGTTTAGACAACAACAATGAAAAATAAAAAGTTGTGAATAATTTATGAAAAAGGAAAAAAATGTGAGTTATTAAGGGAATAGGATGAGGGATTTAATGATGACAAAAAAGGATAAAAAAAATCTATAAAAAACTTATTATTATTAAAGAAAAAAATATTATGTGAGAACTATTCATATATAAATTTAAATTTGTTTGTCAATGATTTAAATATCAGGTGATCATAATAACTTAGTATTGGTCCATTAATATATTATACAAAATTAAATTTAAGAGTAAATTTATAACAAGTATACGAATAAATTAATTATGGATAAAATTATAAATAAATATTTAAAATACTTAAAAAATATCTTAAAAATTCATATAATTAACTAACAATGCAATATATAACTGTATGATATGCAATCAAAAACATGTACCTTACATAAACTACAACTTAATTTAATCTTAACCCAATATCATAATAAACTAATAATTGAATAATTTGAAGGTTTGGATTATTTGTCCAAAAAAATCACTTACCTCCTTTCAGATACTAAGAAACTAGGTGATTTTTTTAATAATTTAATTTATTAACTATTAATAATTACTGAGAACAAATAAATTAAGAAATGATTGGATATATCTTTTGTCTCACAACAAGCAATTATCGTATATATAGAAAACAATAATAGTTATGATAAATAACAAGTATGGAGGTAGTAAATATACTTATAACCAAAATATATTTATTTGATACGGAATAAACAATAATAAAATTTTAACAAGCACAGACAATTTGATTTGAACAAAACACTTAAACTATCCTGTTTAACTTAATTTTATGATTAATTTCGTTAAATCATTTTATTTCTTAAAAACTCTTAAAAGAATTTCCAAGGTATTCTTATAAAAATAATATTTAAAAAAATTATGACCATATAAATGAAAAGCAACATAACACATATTTATGAATAATAATTTTTAAATTTTATATAAATATTGGTAATTATCTTCACATATATTTTAAAATAAACTATATATCATATATATCTCTATACAATTGTTTTTGTTGAAAAATAGACTAAAAATTACAAATAAAAGTGAATTATTTGTTTCTTATATTTCAATAAAAATATTTACTTTATTATATTTTTAATATTTAACTTTTGTTTTTTAAATCTCAAAGTTTTAGTCGATAAATTAGTTTTAAAGAAAGTAAGGAAAATGAATATCAATTTATTAAAAAACAAATAAAATAAATATTGTTTAATAAAAAATAAAAGGAAAATCAATATTTATATAAAATTAAAGAGAATTATTATTATTTTTATTAAAAATATAAAGATATATATTTTTTTAAAAACTATACAAATATAATTGCACTTTCTTGGAAGAGAGGAGGTATTATGATTTTTTTTTTCTGTTTTTATATTTTTCACTTAGATCAAATAAAGAAATTAATAATTTGTTATTTTATTTTAAAAATATCCCAAGCGTAGGGTTTCCTTCTCCTTCTGGCAGTATCACCACTAACCCCAAAATTGCAAATTGTGCAGCTAAAGGCAGAGAGCAGCACTGTGAGAAACACAACAAACACTGCTGCAAGCAACTGTTACCAAACACTCACACACTTTCGTCAAACAGTTGGAAGGCGCAATGGGAGGGAGGAAGAAGAAGTTCATCGACAAGAAGAACTCTGCCACTTTCCAACTCATCGCTCGCGACTCCTCCGACCCCTCTTTCTCCCAATCCGACCTCGTCTTCGTCCGCGTCGACAACAACCCCGTTTCCTTCCCCGTCGCAGAAGACTCCGTTTACGACGATGCTGCCGATGACTACGACGATTACGACGGGGTTAGCGGCGGCCCATTGCCCGAGGACGTCAGGAAGGAGATTCTGGAGCTAGGGTTTCCGGATGATGGCTATAACTACTTGAATCACTTGAGGGAAATCAAGAATACTGGCGCTGGTGCTGCTTTCTTTCACAACCCCAAGTTCAAGCTTCAGCACCTCCCTCGTGATGTTAAGGTGCTCCCGTCTTTTTCTCTCGTTTTTTTTTTTAATCCGAATTTTGGGTGTCTTTTAGATTGATCAGTGTCTTTGATTTTCTTTCCGGGTTCATAAGATAGGTGGCAAATAAGTAAGGGAGCATTTGTTTTATGGTATGATTTTGTGCTCCATAGGGATATTACACACAAGTTAGGTTTGTATATTGAATAATTTTAGAAAAAAAGATTAAAATTGGTTTAATTTAAAATGTGGCAAATAAAAAGAAGAAAGTAACCTTGTACAGTCCGGTTATAATACACGATACTCACCCCTCTTCATGATAGAAACGGTTCTAATTGTGAAAGTGTACTTTTTTTCTAACTAATGTAGGACTATTATTCTCACCTTCACATTCCCTGGAATAATGAAAGATGACGTGAACTGAACATTCCCACCCAAAGTTATAATTCTATTGTTGTAGTTGTGCGCATGAAGTTTTGCAGACTCAAACACGGCCTTAGTGACTTTTGTTTAGTTTAGCATTTAAATTGTGAGGTCTATGATATTAATATGAGCTTGAACTGAAGGGATGGATTGCTAGGTTGCTTGTTGAAGTGGAAATTGATTGTTTGTGTTTTTTTTTTGCTGGTGAGTTTAGGCTTATGATGCTTCGAGATTGCAAATTTCTGAGGCCCATGCAGAGCCCGAGGAGAATTCTCTATACAGTGTTGCATCCAAGACTACCAGCGTAAGGGTGCAGAAGGCGGTTGATCCTGAAGTGGCTGCATTGCTTGATGACAGCGATGTGTCACGGTTGGGATCTGATGTTGAGGATTTGGAAGAAGACTTTGTTGTTCAGGCAAATCTCCTTGAAGATGAAGATGGTGAAGAGAAGAGTCCTTTTTGTAATAAAACGAGTTTTTGTGAGGAATCTCTGGTAAAAAAAAGCCCAGACATTGCACATGTACTGCAAGTTTCTACCCATTCCAGAGATACAGATGATTCTGGACCTTTTCATGGGGTAGCAAATGGTGTACCAGGAGTGGAGTGTGTTGCTGAGAAGCCACGAGCTCGTCGTTTGCTGGATGAGCAATTTGATTTGGTGAGTTTCTTATCCATAGCATTTTGTTCTGTGTCAATATTTTGGTTCTCTGTTGCTTTCTCTTTAGGAATTGTAGTATTTAATGAGGCATGTCGAGCCTCTTTGTTTCTGGTATCTGAGGAGGATGCCTTTGCCAAATTTTGTCTGTTGCTATAATTGCAGGTATCATGTCTTTACTGACTGTCTGATCCTTTTTACCTAAGTTTCTCATTCTCTGTATATTTGTCTCATAGCTTGAACGCCAGGAGTATGGGACTGATGACGATGAAGATGACGGTGATTATTATGAAAATTATCAAGCCGATGAAGATGAGTCCCTTGCTGAGAAGCTCAAACTCTCTCTTAACAACCGTGGGATGGATGATATAGAACTTGATGATGACAAATATAAGGTTCCTGCAGATTTATTGAACAATAAAGAGGCCCCACATGAGGAACAAGACTATTCTGCTGCTGATCTGATTCGTCGTTGCAAGGAATATGCCGAGGGGTATGAGGCTGAAGATGAGAACAAGGATGTTGTACTTGTAGAAGAAAGTAGTGATGAATCAGAAGTTTGGGATTGTGAGACCATTGTTTCGACGTACTCAAATTTAGATAATCACCCAGGAAAGATAGAAGCACCCGGAGTGTCTAGGAAAAAGAAACTTGCTCAAACCGTGTCTGCAGCCTTGAGTTCCTCTAATCAAATAATATCCCTTAGAGGGAAAGAGAAACTGCCTGTAGACTTCCTTCCTGGTGGTAGGAAAGCTTCCACTGAAAAGGTTAAAGGCATTCCAAAAACTGAACAGATCAAGAGAAAACAACATGGGCTTGAGACAAAGGAGGAGAAGAAAGAACGGAAGGTATCTATATTGTCAACTTGATTCTATGATACCTATGTTTTATGTTTTCCTTTTATACAAGTCTATTGCTATTATTACTACCTTACATTGACAATAATGGTTGGTTGTGTTGTTTTGTAGGCTGCTGTGAAGGAGGAACGACGTGAGGCACGTCGCATTAAAAAAGAAACAAAAGAGCTTTATAGATGTGAAGCACATCGGGCACAGAGAGTTGCTGCTGTGGCTGGTCCTTCTTCCATTCATCTTCTGTAAGTCTTGAAATTGTAAGTTGGCTTATGACTTTCTATAAAAATTGGATACATTGGTTCCTACATGTATGCGTACAATATATGAAACCTTCAGTTAAAGGTGAAAGTAGATCAATATCATCAGACAAGGTCAAAGGTGCTTGGATGATATGCCCCAATACTGCACAGCAGATATCACAGTACAGGATATGACATATAGAGTTAAAGAAAAAAGACATTATGCTTGTATAGTGGGATTTATTAAATGATGTATTTATTAAATATAAACAAATTATATATATATATATATATATATATATATATATATTAATATTTGAAGTTATCAAAGTCTAACAAATTTCACTTTTATGGAGGGATTGGCTTTTTAGTTAGTTTAGAGACATTTTTCAGTGTCTTGAATCGTTTCAACTTGTGTCAAATTCTTTCACTTTATTTTGAAATGTGTTTCAGGCATTTGGAAATTATCCATCATGATTTAAATTTATATTCTGGATTGCATTAGCCTGAATCCTATGCTTGTGATGATTTCACGAATGTTTTTTTTCTAAGATGTATTTTGTTTGAGTACTGTATCCTTCCTGGTAAGAAAAATAGGTTTCTATCTGATGAAGAAAACTTAAGTTTTTGTATGCAGGTCATGGCTCGCAAACCTCGTTAAACATGTATTGGTTCAGCAAAAATATATTCTCATTTTTGTGCTTATAGATTGACTTGTAGTGTGGCCGGTGCTATATTGTTTACTAGGATAGGGATGATTACTAACTTTGAATTTCATTGAATGTTACGGCATCATTTTATGTTAATTCTCACTTTAAAAGCGAGTGTCCAGATATTGTGGCTTATGTGTTTTTCTTTGTGCTGACTTTGGTTTTCTTTCTATCTCTGTAGGTAAGTTAACAATTAGAAGTACTGCATGCCACTCGTTCGTGTGTCTGCTGTGTTCCGCTCTTTTAAAGCTTTCGAGGTTCTATGACGATGCTTTCGCACATCTTTATCAAGTTTTGCCACTACACATGGCTGTGATGAGTCTTTTTATACGAGCAAGAATGTGCTCAGAAAGTTTATTTGTTATTCTTATGCATAAGGTTTACCAAAAATCTTTATTTTGTTATTGCTGAAGGAAGTGTTTTTAGTGGCCTTTGTTTCCTTTGTTTTTTAGAACAAAGTACGGCAGCCATATGTACGTTTTGTTTTGGCCTTAATTATACAGGATGATACGCAAATAGTTTTAATTATTCTTCTGAGTTGAGTTATATGGTTTACTGATCAAAGGCTAAGAATATATTGTGCCTTTGGCCGATATTCTGTGATATATGTAACACCTACTTTAGCTATTTAGAAAATTTGGAGTTTGAGTTCGGCTTCAAATTTTGAATTTCAAGCAGAGGTCTGGTGGAGTTTTGAACTGATGCAATTCTATTTGGCCGAATCCGTAGTTCTTGCAGAGAATTCGGACTATGAACTATTGAGCCTATTGCTATAATGTTGGATAGGCACCCCAAAATCCTACGTAGCTTTTCCTTCAGCAAGTGAGCCATTTTAAAACTAGCAAAACTTATGTTATTTAATGACTAAACCGGAATTATCACATTTTCAATGTACATGTTCCTTAAGATATTACATTGCCCATTCACAAGGAATAACGAGCTTTAGGGGGATGTCTGTACAAGTGTCCAATAAGAAATGCCAATTATTTAGTTTTTTGAACTAGTTTCAACTTTAGGCTGTAATATTTACCATTTCTATCCGCATCTCACTTCGTTCACACTAATAGAGTAACACCCTAATATTTACCAAAAAGGTCTGCGTTTTACAAGAACAAAGCTCCTACTCATTGTAAATCAAGGATGAAAGGTTTGGAAGAGAGTATTTTGGTTATAGGAATGTTAAAATGTAAGATGAAAGGGAGGAATGTGATAATAAAAGCATGAGGCGTGAGGCAGGCACATGGCGTTGGCTTATCCAACCCAAAGGAGATAACAGGTGAGAGAGTGGCACTGAGCCACAACCAATAAGGAGAATCCAACTCAGCTTATAGACTGCCCTCACCTTATCCACAATCCCCAACTTCCTCTCCTTAGTTAACAGCCACCAATCTCCCTTATCAGAATCTAAAAACCTTCCCTTCTTACTTCTTCCTTCTCTTCCAACCCTTCACTCCACTCCATTCTCACACAACCAACCATGTCGCTCACAATTCCCACCAATCTATCCAAGCCCGCCGCCCTCCGCCCCAAACTAGGCGCCAAACTCCGCCCCACCATCGTCTGCAATGCCAACCCCAACAACTCCGACAACAACACCACCACATCCTCCGATCTGAAGGCCTTCTCCGCCGCCCTCGCCCTCTCCTCCATCCTGCTCTCGGCGCCGCTACCCGCCGTCGCCGACATCTCCGGCCTGACTCCCTGCAAGGAGTCGAAGCAGTTCGCGAAGCGCCAGAAGCAGTCCATTAAGAAGCTGGAGTCGTCGCTGAAGCTGTACGCGCCGGACAGCGCCCCCGCCCTGGCCATAAAGGCGTCGGTGGAGAAGACGAAGCGGCGGTTTGACAACTACGGGAAGCAGGGGCTTCTGTGCGGCGCCGACGGGCTGCCGCACCTGATCGTGAGCGGGGACCAGAGGCACTGGGGCGAATTCATCACTCCTGGGATCCTGTTCCTGTACATCGCGGGTTGGATCGGGTGGGTGGGTCGGAGCTACCTTATTGCCATCAGGGATGAGAAAAAACCCACCATGAAGGAGATCATCATCGACGTTCCTCTCGCCTCTCGCTTGCTCTTCCGGGGCTTCAGCTGGCCCGTTGCTGCCTACAGAGAGCTCATCAACGGTGACCTCATTGCCAAGGATGTTTAGCCCAACTCATTCCCTTCCCAAGGTCCCTTCTTCACTCCCTCTTCCACTTTCTATTTCTGTGCCTTTTTTCCCCATTATTATTCACTTCGCTTTTTTCTTTCTTCTCTTCTCAGATACCATAGAGGAAGCCAGGCTGGGATGTTTATGCGCTCACTTTGTATAATTTTTTACATGTAATGCAATGTAATCTAATGCATCTCAACCTTTTCGCTTCTTTTCTTCTCTCTCTCTCTCTCCCATTCCTAAATTTAAATACAACGTCTTTTTCTATCCAAAACTTCGGTTACGCTCTTCTTTTCCTACAACTCTGGGATTTACAATTGCGGGGAAGATTGATTTTACAGAAATAATTGCATTTTTTCTTTTTAAAATATATTATAGATCCTTTGTCGAACCAATCGTGCACCAAAAAATTATATCCAAGATACTAAAGTAGGCAAATGTCCATGTTTCGTTGATGAATTGTTGGTTTTTGGTTTATAAAAATATATTATTGTATAGGTTATGATGATCCCAGCCCGTACTATTATTACTAAAATTAAGGCAATAAAATCATTTTAAACTAAATTATATTATCTCAATTAATAATCTATAATTGTTATGAATATTTAAACTACATAACTAAAGCAATCAATGCCAAGAAACACAAGATTGTATTTTAAGAATGCAAGAAAAAACATGCAATTTGAGATCGAAATTTGGTATGCTAATAGTTTGAAAATATAAATATTTATACACTTCCAGTTTTTAGATGTCTCGATAATTCTATATATAAAGACACTGTCCCGTCTGTTTTAGATTTACTTTCCAAGGCTAAGAATATCAATCCAACATTATATTAGAACTTGTTGTGACATCATGGATTCGTAGAGTCACCATTTCTTTTCTATTTTATCCTTCCTTTTCTGGAGATGTGCATAGTCAGGTAGAGGGAGAAAATAATCCCCTCTGATCGAAGTGGCAAGAGTAGGCAGAACATGCTGAAAGTCATCTTTTTGACGTGCATTTGCTTTCTAAAAAAAATCATCGTTTATTTTTATCATTTTAAATGAATTATGCCAAGAATCATTCATTAAGAAAATTGTATGCCAACTAAATTCACACGTCGATCACGCACAATTCCTACAATCCTATCTTCTCCCATTCCTGCCCCCTAAACACAAAAAAGGAAAAAAAGAAAAATCTCCAGGCATCCTCAGTCACTTCTGCCAGGTCGTTCCCTGTTCTTCTATACTATCACCCACTTTGATTCTTTCAGATTCAATTGAAACCATAAGACGACGTTTTTACAGAAATCTCACTTTTAACAAGGAGAGGGGAGACGGACTGTTCTGTTGTCCAGAATAAAGCAATTTTCTTGCCAGGACGGCTTCCCCAACCATAAACCCTGAAACAATGGCAAATCAAATTAGTGGACTTGATTTTGTAAGACACTGAAAAGAATAAAAAATGGAAGAGGAAGATTGATACTACATGAATGTTGTAGAAACTGCCAAGAAGCAATCTTCAATACTTCAGGATTTAAAAAATGAAGAAAACATGAATTTTTAACGACTCAAACAACGGTAAGGGAGCATCATTACATTTTCATTCTATTCTGTTCTTCTACCATTAACATTTTCCATTATTTAATTTCCTCCGTAAATTAGATATTAAAGGTATTCCTCCATTGTCACAGTATGTGAACTATGCACCTATAATGCCTGAAAACTACTAAACTGTCTTCAGTACGTACACAAGCGAGTCTGGTCAAAGGTTAGAGATGCAAGAGACAAGGATTATGTGCTGGACTTTCCATCCAACCAGCATTTTGAATTCGATAGTTCCACTGTAATGACGTAAGTACTCGGTAAGCTACTTTTATGTACAGAGAGAAACAGTTGAGACACATTGATACAAACCTTTGAGGTCATTCTCAACTGCTGAACCTCGACGAATTAGAAGAGTGCCAGCCTACATTTGAGGGAGGAGCTAGGTAGCAGTTATGGGGTTTTAGTTTTTATGCTTTTCTTCGAAGCTGAAATAAAAGCAAAAGAGTAAATGTAAGCAAGTTACAATTTCAATGAACTCCAATGAATTAGCAAGAGAGAGAAAAAAGATAAAAAATAACTTTCAACTTGCAAATTCATACCTGAGCCTCTAACTCGGCAATTCTTTGCAAGGATGCATGTTCAAAGCAAGCGCGGCGCTTACATTCTTCCTCCAGCAAATTAGTAAATTGGTATCTCAGCTCTGCCATTTCCTGAACTAAGTCCTCTGCTTCTTCTTTAGCCCTCAACTTTTCCTCTCTTAATTCTTCCTAGCAGAGGAGGTCAAAATACAATATAAATCTCAGCTAAAAAAATCATTTGCGTGGAGTTATGAAATAAAGTGTCATTAACAAAATTCATGCAGACCACTTCAATTTTTAGGATGGACATACCTTAAGTTTCTTGACAAGACATTCATATTCTTGGATCTGTTGTGACATCTCCATCTCCAATTTCAAATCTGCAGCTGGATCTAAGATGATTACAGATCTTCCAACATGAGGACCATGTAATACAGAAGTGCTGTGGAAATATTAAGAAAAGCATTACATGAAAGTTTAGTGGAAGTTGATGAATCACTTTTAAAAATCCAATCCATTTAGAGATAGGAACTTGGGTATATGTGATACCTAAGTTCCACATTGAATAGCATAGAATGCTCAGTGAAATACTTAAGTGGCTTGGTTCTCCCACTTGATATCCTAAATCTTAGACCCTAAAATGTTAAATTGATAAGTCCCCACTATGAAACTATCAATTGAAGGTCAAGCCCGAAAGATAACAACAGATCCCAATGAAAACATCTTCATCCTTCAGCAACTATACACAACTAACATAACATACTTAACTGGTCTCATGTCAAAGATAATTATTCAAGCATCTAAATATAACTTCAAAATATGTACCTTGTGTTCTCCACTACGGTAGAGTTGTTGCCGTGTTCACTCAAGGAAGATTGAGTATCGAGTAGTGGTCTGTCCTTATTTTCTAGCCAGTATCCATCCTTTAGAGAAGAAATTTTAGAGGTTTTGCTGGCAGCATCAAGCTTCTCTTTAAGTTCCCTATTCTCTTCATTTAGAGAGAGAATTGTTTTTTGGGTATCCTGCAATGCAACCTGGAGCTCCTCAATTGAACTACTCATTTTATTATTTTCATCTAGAGTTTCTTCCTGGATTTTCTTGGCCTCAAAAAGACTCTGTTCCAAGGCCATCATGTCAAGCCTCATGCTCTCTAATTCAAACTGCGACTCTAATGCTATGGATGAAAATGAGTCCTCTAGTTTCTCCATGGACAAAGTGGACTTCTCTAGTTCTATTTCTTTATGATCTAGTTCCTGGATCAAGGAAAATTGCTTTGAACTGTATCGTTTCAGCTCTTCCCTCAAGCTGAAAACCTCCTCTTGTAAAACTTCCATCCCCTCCAATTTCAATTCAAGGCTGCGAACATGCTCTTCCAGATAGTTCACCTCTGCATTCCTAGCACTGAGTAGATCCTGAAGATAATCTGTATAAATACAAACAGATTAGGCCGGTGAAAGAGTACTAAATCCTCAAAAAAATTACTGCAGCATTCAATAGGAATTAAACAACTATTACAGAGTAATTTTGAGGTAAAAAAGACATGTAAGAAGGGGGGAAAGAAGGACTAGTCCTTCGATGACAAGCCTCTTTGTTGCCAGAGTTGTTTACCCATGGAAGTTCAAATGTATGCCACGAAAAAAAAAAGAATAAAAAAAAAACTACCTATTTCTTGAGAACAGTTCAGCAGCTCTTTTTCCAACCTCTGAATGCGTTTCTTATCTCCTGCTTGAGCTTCTGATAGTAACTTCTCACGTGGTTCTAGTATCTGCATCTACATCATAAATCAGAATTTGTATCAGCATCAGGTGTTGCCTTGATAGAACTCAACTTCAAAACCATTTTAGTCATTTACTCATTCCTGTATCACATTACAAGTAATGGCAAGATTTTACGAACTAAGTCCAAACGGATCTATGCAAGGTTAGGCTTCACTCCGTATTGTTCCTTTACCAAGTGTTTTCTGTCCCTCTCTCTTTAACCAATGTCTATTTGAGTGATGTAAGCATTTAAGCATGCTTTATTTAGACTTTGAAGTTCAGCGAGAAGAACGTGTGCAGTAAAATTTGACACTGGAGCTCTATATATAGAATCAACAGCATTACAACCTCATATCACCGCCGTCGAACTAGCCACAACAACCTACCAACGACGTAACATAACTGGACTACTTGAATTCATTGGGACTAAGAACGTTGTAAAACGCGCTTCTCTTTCCTATGCCGCAAATCATAGACAAAATATGTATTGGTTAAAAAAAACAAGATGATGCATAGCTTCAATCGCAAACGGCGTGGAAAAACCAATCAATATTTGCAAGTTACAACATTGAAATACAAAAAAAAAAAAAAAAAAAAAAAAAAAAAAAAAAAAAAAAAGACAATAAAAAAATAAAAAATTAAAAAAATAAAAAAAAAAAAAAAAATGCTTTAGGTTAAAAAGAAAGGGAA
>Ga0099824_1002847_pt1 | contig 25333 bp, 12 predicted proteins | sample SiratrowhiteBW_FD_76837 | JGI IMG/M metagenome (GOLD analysis project Ga0099824, IMG submission 76837) | Root nodule microbial communities of legume samples collected from California, USA - Siratro white BW | ecosystem: Host-associated > Plants > Roots > Nodule | place: USA: California...
AATATGAACAAGAATATAGGGGTAGTAGATGCATGCATATGTTCCATATTTGATTTTATGCCTTAATCTGTCTTGCTGCTTCTGTTACCATCTCAAGAGAATTTTCCAAAGACGACTTGAATAGTTGCTTGTCGATGAAGTCTTTCTCTACTCCAAATGCAATTCTTATCTTTCCCATGTAACTCATGATCGTCATGGTCAGACTCTGCAACAGTCAAATGTTTTCTTTTAGAGAATAAAACAAATATGATAGCAACTAGCACCGAGTAAAAAAAATATTAAAACATTTCATGTATTGATAGGTAAATCCTTTTTAATGATATCAATAATAATTGACAGTGAAAAAAAAATCACTTTCGATGTATACTAATTAAAAGACTTAATGTAAATCTTTAATTTTCAATTTTGATTCATTTTATTACCAGAACTAAGCTCTCAGCTGAACCAATTTTGTGGTTTTTGATTTATCTTTAAATATTATATTTTTTTATTATTTTTGTTTTTATGAAAATATGTATGTATATATTTGTTTCATCTCTGTTACTACTTTTATACTTATTTCAATACTTACTATTATTTTAAATTATTAAAATATTCATAATTCATTATATATTTTTAAAAACTTGTATTTATTATTTTTTGTCATTAATTATAATAATTATTTTTTTCTTTCACTACATAATTCTTTTTTATTTTTATTTAACTATTCAACTTATTTAAAATTTACATAGTTTACTTAAATTCTTAAGATATTTTCTCTCTTATCACAATCATAACTACACAATTTTTTTATTTGTGTGATTTTATTTAAATAGTATATTACATTTCAAGAAACGTAACCTTCAATTTTATTGAATATAATAGTTTCTATGCTTATATTTGAATATTTTTATTTTGATTTATCATTTATTATTTTATATAAGAAAGTTTGACTCTCATTTTCAAATATTCAATTATGTTTACCCATCTTTGATAACATCTCTTTACTCTTAATTTTGTTCGCTGAAAGAAAATTCATACTTTTAACTATTCTATCTAATCAATGTTCATAAAATTTATTCACATCTAAATATTACACATTTTTTTCTTTTTGTGATTTCATTTAAATGGTATATTGCATTTTAAAAAATACAATCCTCAATTTTATCAAAACAAATCATTTTTACTCTTTTCTATAATTATTTAATCTTTATTTAATTATTATTTGTATGATATTTACACAGTTATAATTTTTTCTTGATATTTAACCTGAAAAAATGATACCTTTTTAACATTAATATTATTTTTAATTTGTTGTATTTTTTATAATTTATTTAATTAATATTCGAAATAATATGATATAGATACGCGTGTACCCGTTATTCATAGGGATGACATGAAACAAAAGTTTCATAAATTTTTATTTTTGAAATGAGATGAGATAATGAAATCAAGAAATATAAAAATATGTCTTAGTAAATAGTTTTAGGAATTTCTATTTTGTAATAAATATTATACTAAACATTAAATGATAATTAAAAAGAGACAGAAAGATTATTTCAGTAAGTCATTAAATTTGACATATTCTTTTAATTAATATGTGGTGGCTAGGGCTATGTTATTAGTTGACATGCATTGATGGTGCAACCTAACACAACCCACAAAACATCACTCCACAAAGAATTCATAATTGCAAAAATCTTTTAGTCATAAAGCTGGTTAATGTAGAAAGCGAAGGGTGCCTGGCAACACCACATGCATGTTTTTTGGTGAAAAAGTAGGGTTTGTGTGGAAAAACTGCAACAGATCAAGCACAGTACAATTTCATGATGGAATGCAAGAAGACACAGACATACCTCAGGTGAACCAGCCACCATGAAGTAAAATCCTCTGATTGGAATATTAGCCACAGCCATTTGCTCCACTGGTCCAATCATGTTTGAGATTGTTGTGCTCGAGTTTCTTAAGGTAGAGTACAAGTATTTAGCTGCAGCCTGAAAACAAAGAAAAAATAATTATGATTGAAACTAGAGATTGATTAAGCTACACTAACTATCCCAAAGATTTAAATACATTTTTCATTACTAGAAACATTTAATTAACATTAACAAATAGATGCAGTTTAAGTATTTGTGAGAATGTTTTCTAGGTAGAACTGAAATTTGAAAAGGTTGTGTCAAAAAAATGTAACTAATATTGTTTTCATTATACAGTAAAGATTTTTATCAAAATACTAATACAGGTCAGTGAAATAAGTAAAGTTTTAATCTGATTCTGAATTAAAAAACAGAAATATTTTAATACTATTATTCATCATTATACTATTTAATATTAATATATATTATTATTTTATTAATAAAATGCAGTGTCAAATATTAAAAATATAAATAAATAGTTATATCAAATAATAGAAATATAAATAAATAGTTGTGTCAAACTAGCATCTGTCAAATGAATCAAAAATACTTAAAATGTATATGAAAAATAGAAGTGTGTTATTTATTAGCATGACAAGAGTGTGATCTCCTAGACTTTGCATTTAATCAAGCATAGCTACCTACCTCAGGCCCTCTGAGTTTTCTGAGCATATCCAGAAGCATGCCAGTGAGAGGAGTGGCCAAAGAATTTTTCTTTTTTGTCATCTCTTTATGGGCTTCCCAAATAAACTCAAGAGGGTTTGCATATTTGGAATCACTGAGCTCTGGAATTGGAACATGCAAAAAGGCATATTGGTTTCCCCATGCAGAACTGCTATTGGTTTTCTCCACCATCTCCTTGATAGACTTGTAGCCTTCAATGTTTCTGGTGTTCAACAACACCAGTGCTGTGGACTGGGCCTGGCTTGATTTCAGGCTGATTTCTTGCATGTATAGCCGAATGCCAAAGAAGATTACCCCAGCAAGGACATCATTTATGCTCTGTGCTCAAGTGGTATAACACCAAAACCAAGAAAATTAACTAACCATTAAGATAGTATAAGATGGAATGCTCTCTAAATTCAAAGGAGATAAAATTAAGCGGTGAAAGATTATCTTGGATGAGACTAAACTTTTTTGTTTATTTATTTGTATTTTCTTTTACTTTCTAAGTTGGGATGATGATAGTTACAGAATTTTCGTTTATTAAGATTGTCATTTAATGTAGTATTTGCTTTCTTGAGACATCAACTAAAGATGGATTGTATTACTTTTCTTTTACTTTTTCTATGTTCTACTTTTTGGTTTATTTTTCAATAGTCTAGTATTTACTGTTTGTATAATAAGAACAAGATAGCATTTAGAATGTTTGAATTATTTTGAGAAGGGGTTCATATGAGCTTTTAGGAGGCAGATCTATTTCATAGTAGGGTACTTTTTGGCTTTTTGCACTATATTTGTAAAGGGATAATAATGTGGATAATATAATTCACATAGGCATGTGGCAATGTTTTGTTTTTAGAAATGATGTGTTGGTGTTTCCCATTCATCACATTGAGCATCTTATCTAATTATTTTGAAGTACCTCTTTTATGTTTTTTTTATTAATTTATTCTTTATTGTTGGTATAAAAATTATAAAACCAAGATCCAAAGTAATTAAGGTATTCCTTTTAATTTGAGTTTTTTTTTTTTTATCTACCTACTTTTTTTGCCACGGAAGTTAGCTTTAAGAAAAACAAAACAAAAGTATCATAATCATTAAAATTGTCATTAAGGCTTTTATGACTTATGATTAAGAAGTTTAAGTACCACACTTTAGTGACCGGAAAATTATTGGTTCAATAGTATAGATATTGATCCTTCAAACAGTATTTCATGTGTAAATGTTATAAATAGAAGATAATAGACCTGCTAAAGATAGTTAGGCATCAACAAAACTATTTCATATTATGCAATGACATGGTTACTTAAAAAACACGCTCTAATATCTTTATCGTATCTCCAATTCGGTTTTCCTATTTTTTATAAATTTATATTTTAATTTTCAATCTACTTCATTTGTTATCTTGACATTTTATATTTGTAAGATACATGGACATGAATGAGTAATGTCACATCAATATATATTATCATTAAATATTGAATATCAAATTAATAAAAAATCATAATTTGACAATTAAATTAGGGGGCAAATTTGCTAAAGTTAAGAAAAACCAAAGTCTACTATAGTACGTAAATGAAACAAAAAAAAAAGGATAAGGGTCAAGGGATTAAAAATGAAACAAAAATATAATTAAGTCCTAAAACAATTTAAAAGGTATAGTTAAGTTAAGAAAAATATGGAACGAAGTGAAATTTATCCTTATATCAAAGAGTAGAGAGATTATAATTTGAGAGAGATTTGACCTACCACTCCAAGTTTAGATTTGACTTCCTTGACGAGATCCAAGGAGAAAGAAACATCCGAGATGGTAATATGCCTTGTCTTGGTGTCTTCAGCACAAGATCTAATTGGTGTTTGATCATCTTCAACCAACTTACTCTTCAACAAACTCCATCCAAATTCCGAAATAGTGCGAAACAAAATGGAGGGTAATCTCTTGAACACCACTTTCGTGTTGGAAATTGGCGATTTGGGTCTTTGGTTTGATGGGAGTGTGAAGGGGAGAGAGGCTTTGTCAGCTCTTTCCATGCATGAAAGAAGGGCACCCATTAGAGAGAAACCATCCCCTAGGGCATGGTGGAGTTTGAACACCAAGGTTCCCATGGCTTTGCTTGTAGGGTACTTCACAATGTGAAGTTCCCATAAGGGTCTATGTTGTGGCAAGTGTTCCACAGCTATTGTGGACATGTACTCATCAAGATACTCATCGTATAAGAAGTTGGAAGAGTTATTGCCACTTTGAAATGTAGGAACTTTGATATGATCCACAAGCTTCACTTCAACTTTCTTCCACTTTTTTTCTCCATTTTTGTCCTTAATCTATTGTTCAAATCCATAATCAGTTTTTTTTTTTACTTTGGAGGCATAATAGCCAAAGGGTACATACAATGCATGCCTAACTAATGATTCATATTTTATAGATGTGTGTACAAAAAAGGCAGTGCATGCATATGATCTATACAGCTCAAACATTACACTTTCTTTTAATTTGATTAAAAGTATTGATAAAATGAAATAATGGATGTAATATATACTGCTTAGTTTTTGTCAGGGTATGTGTGTGCAACTAATTATTTTTTTCATCTTCTTTACACACTTTATTTTGTTTCTCTGAATACATTACCAACCAATGATAATCTGCTACATATAGGAAACAACAAGTGGTGACCCTCTATTCCCTATGTGTGGATGAATACAGAGGTTGGTGATATTCATCTATTACTTGGGCTTTTGGGCAGTGTAATTAGAGGCATGTTGGTTAAAGAATGGGCAGGAGAAGTGGGTAGTGGGTAACACAGCTCAATTTAGTGTCGTAATTTATGAGACTCATTGAAGGTAGAGTCATGCAGGGCCAATTATGCAGATGCTATATGTATGCATTGCATTAAAGGCTTTAAAGGAAGAATTTCTAAAGGCACTTTTAGAGTAATTCCCAACACAAAAGCATTTATGAGTACAAACTAAGAAAATTAAATAATTATATTTTCTTATAAATTTAAATTAACTTGTGTATTACGTTATAAAAATTCCTTCTATTACTTTTTATTTTTATTTTGTTTTAATTTTAGATTAACTAAATTGCAAAAGGAAAAACACATTATTTTCCACTTTTTTGCACTTATTGGAAAAATTAACTTTGTCAACACAGTGGTGAGAGCTGAAACAGCTTATTCTGGATCTAAAATTCAAACTTCGAAGCCACTGTTGGCAGTGACAGAAACACATGTTATCATAAATGGAGGCAATTCTCCACAAAATATTTTTTATTTAAAATATATTTCGCATGAAAAAATATGTGTTTAATCTACAATAATACATTAAATGTATTAAAAAATGAGATATACTTTGACAGTATTATTCATCCTCCACTTTCATTTAACATTAATATATAATATTTTATTAATAAGAAATAATATCAAATAAAAATATATTATGAACAATCATTCATTCTCATTTAACATTAATATATATTATTATTTTATTAATATATAATATTTTATTAGTAAGAAACAGTATTAAATGGAAGTATATTATAAACCGTGAGGTTAAATTAGTATTTTCCTTTCTTAAAACATATATAAGAGAAACAAATTGATATTTTTTTTATATAAAATAATTTATTTTACAGAAAAAAGGGTAGATTACTCACTAGCTTATAGAGATTCATTGAAAAGTTTTTATCCAAACAAATGCAATTGGTGGATGAGAGTGGAGATGGTTACCATGATGGAGGAGAAACGTGAGTTAATGGGAAGGAAGAGATTCTGAAGAAGTGGCACAGTTTGAGAGTCATCAATGGGAATCTCAGTTTCCAAGACAGCAAGAACGTATACACTGAGTGAAGAGCTTGTCAAGTATTGCCCTGTTGGACTCACTGGCTCCTCAATCTCTCCCTCATCAAATGCTTCCATTCCTTCAAACAAGCAAGAAAAAACTTTGTTTAGGAGGAGTGGTAGTGTGTGTCGGAACAAGTTTTATTGTTGAGTTCAGTTCATGAATTGAAGCAACATATATAAAAAGAGAAGAGAGAGAGAAGTGTGTTGAGGGAAATTAATTAAATATCTGACTTTGTTTGGTCCTCTTTAATGGTCACACAACTAGCACCCTCTACCCTTAGGCGGTTCAATAATGTTTACTAAAATTATAGAATTTGTGGTAGCTTTATGCATTCAATTCTTACTCTGTGAGACCATAAAATGTGGAAAGGTGGCCAAGCATAGAATTGGAATAAAAGTCAAAAATTTATTCTCCCACCTAAACCCAAGCACCAACCTCTATTCAGTTAAGAGCATTAAGCGTGTGTGTATATATAAGGTATGATCAAAATAAAATTATTCAGTATTATGGAACGTGATCTTCATTAATAATTCGAATGGAATTGATTTGTTTTCATTTAGGTAATAATAATGTTTTTATCAAGACCGAAAAATCATACTAGGGCGAACTCTTTGTTGTTTTTTTAATGGGATAATGCCTTCTTCGTGTATATTTTCTTCGTTTAAAATTATCCTCACTTCTTTTGTCGAGACGAGGTAGTCTTTTTACAGAGACGGTGTAACGCTTCAGTCATCAATACGTATTGAGTATAATGAATGAGTAATAGTAACCGTGTGTACCTAGTAAATGTCAACTGATTTATAATATTTTAATGAAATTTTATCTACTACTTACTAATGTAATATTGTTCAAGTAATTAATTTAATATGATATCTTTATAGTAATGCAAAATTATTTAAGTAATACACTGGCTCTTTTAAGTTCATGGTTTATTTGAGAGTCTATAAAGTTAAGAAAATTTTTAATTATGTGGTAGCTTGATAGTTTTTACTATCTTTACGTATTGATCCTCTAGGCTTGAGGAGTAACGAAGAGACTTTTCAACTGAGTTTGAAGTTTCTTTGCTGATCGAGATCTTTTTGACTATCCTTTTACGAAAAGATTATTGGTTGTGTTAGTTACATTCTTGAAAAGTGGGAAAGACTCTCGTCTTAGAACTACAAGATTGAAAAGATCCAACAAATGAAGGGGGTCGCAAAGATTGATATTCCTTCCCTAGGTTTATAAATAACAGTGTCATACTTGTGGGATCACTTCGTGATCTTCATTAACGATTTCAACGGAATTTATTTATTTTTCATTTAGGTAGTGATAATGTTTTTTTCGAAAGCGAATGAATTTTACAAACACAAACTTCTTTTTTTTTAATCGAGATAGTACCTTTTTCTTATATATTTTCTTCATTTAAAATTATTGAGATGATTCCTTCTCACCTTTTCTTTGAGATGAGATGGTATTCCTGCAAAGACAATATAATGATCAAGTCATCAATGTGTATTGAATATAATAAATGAGTAATAATGAATATTTTATATTAAAATCATCAAGACCAATATCATCAACACAGGCATACTGATTGCTTTTTTTTAATAAAACTTATGTTAGGCATATAACCATCACATGAAAATTATTCAAAAAGAAAAGAAAACAACATCATACTATTAGACTAAACTTATGAAAAGAAAGAAATAAAGTAAACCATTAAATCATTAACCAAAAACATAATTAACGAAAATCAACAAATGAGTTAGAAGATGTCTATCTCTTATGTAGTATTTTCACAATATTCTCTCACTATTTTAATTAATTAACTCATTAATTGAAATGGTGATTTAGTAAACTAAAATTGTACCATTTCATTTCATCTTAAATTTATGGTGTAATAAAGGTACAATTTCTTTACAATGATAAGGTGTCACCTATGCACCATGTACCCATACCTAAAAATAAATAAAAATATATATCATTTTGGGAATTTCATATAAAAATTACACCAATTTAGGAATTTTGCTCCAAATTAGATATGACCATACCATACCAGATCTCAAAGGTAGTGAAAAAAAAAAAAGACGTACTAGTTGAACACAATGGATGAACGAATAATACTACGAATTTGAAAAGCGAAAAGCCTTCGATTTTATTATGGCTAAAATAACATCACATATGTGTTCTTGCATTGCATTGTTTTCCTTTAGAGGTATTTTCTAATAGGAAAATGATATTGTGACACCACTGTTCATGTAACGGTCATTTGACACTCCTACGTATTACATGGGTCCCACCAGCAAAAGAGAGAGAATGCATTTATTTTGTTGTATACGGAATGGTAATTTCGTCAAATGTAAAATTGCAACCCATGTATATGAAACTATTATTGAGCTAACCACTTAGGCCAACAGACCTAACCATATTTCCTGTTAGGTTTTTCATGGCAGACCACTTATTTGAACATGGTAAACCACTTAGACGTATTTCTTCAGATGTCATCTTCAATTAACCACTTATATAAACATGACAAACCACTTATATGAACATGGTAAACCACTTAGACTTGTACTTATTTATTCATATGTCATAGTCAGTTAACTACTTACTTAAACATGGCAAACCACTTATTAAAACATGGCAAACCACTTAGACATGTACTTATTTATTCAGATGTCATGCTCACTTAACCACTTATATAAACATGGCAAACCACTTATTTAAACATGGCAAACCACTTAGACATGTACTTATTTATTCAGATGTCATACTCAGTTAACCCACTTATATAAACATGACAAGCCACTTATATGAACATGGTAAATCACTTAGACATATACTTATTTATTCAGATGGCAGTTAACCACTTATATAAATATGACAAACTAATTTTTGTTATGCAATTATAGGGTCTTGCCCAAGAGAGCACCAAATTCCCTAGGTTAAATCTGTAAGTTGGTGGCTGAGGTAAGTGATAATTAAGAGGAAGCAACTGAAAGTACAAATTCTTCATACCCATTTACAGCCAGAATTTACACAACACAAACCAGACCTCCTCATATGAATAACTTTTATCATTTGAAAAAGACAATGATATTCAGTAGTTGGAATTAATAGAAAAAGATTACACAGTAATCATGAGAGCTTTAGCTCCCAACGTTATTTATTGGTGGTATTCCCACATTACACAGTAATCATGATGCATATGTTGGATTTAGGTTTAGGGTTTACCAAATACAAGATAATTAATAACGGCCGTAGTAGTTATTGGTAGAGGAGTTAAAGCCACCCTCGATGTATCCCCCATTACCATTTCCATTGAAAGTACCACCGTTATTAATAACACGTCCACCGTAGTGATTTGATCTGCGAACCCTGTTACGGTTGCCGGCATATTGGCCACTGTTGATGGTTGCACCGCTGAAACTCTGGGGACCAGTGGCATGGTTGTTGAATGAGTTTGAAGAACCATTTTGAGGGATGAACCCATTGTTAAATGAGTTTGACCCTTTGCCTGCTTCCTCAGCCTTAATCATTTCCATGAATACTCTCTGAAACAAATCTTCCATTCTGTTCTTACTCTTTGCACTTGTTTTCTTATTGGATTGCCTTAACGTACTTACAAACTTGGCTTAATTTATAGCTAGAACTCAAGGTATCCAATTCTAATCGTTTATATGCAAAGCTACAATTATATCATTATTTAACTAACAACTTGGACTCAAGGTATAAGAGTTTCACAAAATGTGATGCTGTATCCAATATCAAGTGCGTTTCATGCATGCAATCACCAGCCATATATATATTTTTCTCCTCGCATGTCAAGTCTTCTTTCACTTGACAATATATCCCTTATCACGTGTTGCAATTTGTGTTGAGCTTCTTTGCCTTACGTGGTATCATGGATTTTTTTACAAAACTCGTGGAGATTTACATGAAAAATACATATTTCGACAAATATTTTAGAAATTACGAAATTAGATAAGTTGTGCTCGGATATACGGTTTAATAATGAAAAAGTCGTGATAGTTCTTTTTTGTCGCATCTGAAGTCATGTGGACGACTTGAACGTTTATTATTTTGCCTACTTACAAGTCCTCTAGGAAACCTGACTTCTGCATTAATTTTTGTTTGTACTTACAAATTTAGCTATCTGTGCATTAAATTTATTTTATTTTCTTTACATTGTTATAAGTCGTTTCTTTATTAAAATTTTATATTTTCTTTTATATTCATTATCTCTTCATTTTAATTATTTTTATTTAAATACTTATATATATTTTGATTTTATTGTTTCAATAAACTATTTCTTCTTTTATAACAAAATAAACTATTTTTTTTAACACTGTATGATTCCCAACTACTCACAAATCTTTCACACAAAACCTAATACTCTTATCTTCCTCAATAGTTTTGGTTAACATGAATTTTAATTCTTCACTTAAATATAATTTATCATAATACATCTAACATAAATTATGCAACGATTTAATTAAATTATATTAAAATTACATATTCCAACTTAACTTAATTAATATATTTTTCTTTCATATATCCTCGTCTACTTTAATATTATAATTTAAAATTATATAATATTAAATATTTTTCATAATTAAACCAATCCAATATACTATAAGAAATTAAAAAAAAAAGCAAATCAAAGATTAACATGTTCAGAAAAAAATAATTTAAAAAAAAAAACTTTATCGATTTAAAGCACTATTATAGTTGTAAAAAAAATATAAACATAGTCAAAAATAAATAATAAAAAAAAAAAACTCACTACTAAAGTGGTGCCATCCACGATTACATTTCCAGAAAGAAAAAATTAGCTGCATCTAAAAAAATTAGACAAAAAAATAAAAAATTCTCTACACTAAAACCGTGCTACCTAACAGGATTAGGGTTATAGAAAAAAAAATTTAACCACGTCAAAAAAAATTTAGACAAAATAGAAAAAAAAAATCAATACACGAAATCCTGACAACTAAACCCAGTTCCATAATTTTTTAAAAAATTACTCAAATTTATATATTCCAAATAAATCTCCACCAGTTTCGTAAAAAAAACCGATATCATGCGAGCAACAATACCCACTCATGCCAAAATGGATGGACCAAACGAAACCTACCCAGCTTTAATAATTTCGATAAATGCAAGGAAGAATTTGGCATCCAATTCCATTAGAATCTTTCTATTAAATTATCGTGAGTGATGCGATTTAGAGATAGATTACTATTTTGAGCCAAATTCATTGTACCCGGAAACCAAAATGAGATTGCTGGAACCTGTTGACATCTGCTTGTTTCATTACGATAAAGCTTAATAGTAGTATTATATTTAGCTCTCTTTTTAAAGCATAAGTATTAGTATTGATTCAAAATTATTAAAGATTTTAAAATTCTAAAAGTCTCAGTCTTTACTTGATTAATCTCACACTTACGAAATTTTAAATTTTAATAAATACTAAAAAGTGTATATGTTGTAAAATGAGTGTTAGAACGTACTACAGTTTTTTTAAGCCTATGTAATTTTTAATTTACATTTTTTAACTGAAGTTCTAATTTTTCTCATTCAGCTAGTATATTTAGTATCTCAATAATCAAATAATTAAACAGAAAATTTGGTAAGGATATCCAGAATGGAATGTGAAACACTATATCATCCTCAAAGCCATATATATAGACTGCAAAACCTCATGAAAAAATAAAACGAAAATTTGTTAACCTTTCTTTTATGACCTTTAATTACAAAAATACCCTTCATTATATTTTTTTATCATTAAAATAGTCAAATTAAGAGTTATATGCAACTCTTCCAGTGTCAGATTTCTGATAAGAAGAACATCAAGTGACAAGAAATTAATACAATCATCATGGGTAAAACTATGAAACGGAGAATGGGCCGAGCCCATCCAAACAAATTTAGACGAGTTCTTCTTGCAGCATAATACGTTGTTTCTATACCTTAATAAAAGATTTTAATGTCACAATTACTCTTATGAAAATTAATGAGAATTGGATGACACCCCATCCGGTTTTCATTTCCAAATTAAAATAATAATTAGATGAAACTCATCCGGTTCTCATAGTCCAAATCAAAAAATTAATCCGTTCACTGTCAAAAACGCTCCAAACTCCAAATCAAGATATGACCATCATAAATTTCTTTATCAATCGCTTCTATTCCCTTGACATTGCCAACCTTGGAATAACAATGGAGTAACAGTGAATATGCAGTCTCATTAGGCTTGAAGCCCTTACTTAATGTCTCATTTGGGGCTTGGGGCATTCTTGACGGTGAACAGATTAATTTTTCGATTTGGACTATGAGAACCGGATTGGTTTCATCCAGTTATCATTTTAATTTGGAAATGAGAACCGGATGACACCCCCATCCGGTTGTCATTTGAAAAAAAATTAACAACCGGATGAGCAGGCCATCCGGTTCTCATTAATTTTCATAAGAGCAATTGTAGTATTAAAATTTTTTATTAGAGTGTAAGAACAACGTATTAGGATGCAGGAAGAACTCGTAACAAATTCACCGTTTTACAAAATTGAGAATGGGCCGAGCCCATCCTAAAATTTACTAAAATTGAGTGCGTCGTTACAGAAGCGTATTTTGTGCAAAAATTTAAAACGACTCGAATTTAAGCCAACTTAATTATCTCTCGACATATTGTATGACGTTGGTTCACAACTTCAACTTTATGATGGAAAATTTGTTCAAAGAGAAAGGGGAAGGATTGGGAGCTTATATAGCTCGACTTTATCGGGCAAATCGTTAAGAAGAATATAGTAAGGAAAAACATTTTAGGAAATTTCATTTTCAGGTAAAGGGTTATGCAATTCGTGCCCCCGTAAATTTCAACTATTCCTCTATACTTACTGTGAAAAGATCAAACTTTCCCTATTTATATTTGTATTTAACAACCCCTTTCCCATTTCTTCGCCCACACATCTTCCAACCTTAGTTCCACAGCTTCCAAATTTTCTTTCTCCATTCGTGGAAGAGTTTTCTTTTTTTTTTTCTAGCATGTTTTGTGTGTAATTTAAATTTTAGATCATAAAGTATATTTTAAAATATACCGATTATGTAATTTAAAATATATTTATAGTAAATTAATCATATTTACATATTTCATAAGAATTTGAAAATTTTTATTATGAACAAATTTGAATATTAAAACACAACATCATATAAAATAGGATTTTGATATTTATGTAAAAGGCACTTTAATTGTTTTTTATATTTAAAATAATTTGAAAATATTTTTGTCTTCTTTTAATTTTAAACAAAATTAATATAATAAAATTATAGTAAATAAACACTTACAATTCATCTATACATACTCATCATGTTTAGATATCTGTATAAGATCATTAAATACAAACACATACTTGAAGTATTGTTATCATCGAAACTTTATTAGATTATTAGACCATCTAAAGAAATTTTGGACCGTATAATGATTCAACAAGTTAGTTTGCTGGTAAGCCAATTTTGGTGTTTGTCGTGGTTAAGCGAATTTGATCAAATAGTCAAGAAATTTTGAACTCAAGTGTTTTGGCCCCTCATGATGGAAAAAAATTACAAATGGATCTAAAATTATGTTGGGATGGTTTGGGGAAAACCAAGTCATCTTGAATTGGTTTGCTGGTTACCCTTAGTACTTGTCGTCGCTAGCCGAGTTTGGTGCTAAAAGTCAAGAAATTTTGAACTCAAGGATTTTTTAATCCTCTTAATGGCAAACAAAAAAAGGACTCAAAATTATGTTGAGATGTTTTGAGAGCGAAATCAAGTTATCTTGAGTTGGTTTGTGGGCTATCAAATTTTTGTACTTGCAATGGTAGTATGGTTTGGTGTCAAGAGTCAAGAAGTTTTGAACTCAATAATTTGTAGATCTCTTGATGCCAAACAATTACAAACTAACCTAAAATGATGTTGGGAAGGCTTAGAGACAAAACTAAGTCGTTTTGATGCCAATTTTGGTGCTTGTCATGGTTAGTAGGGTTAGCTGACAAGGGTCATGAAATTTTGAACTCGACTGTTTTAGATCTCTGGATGGAAAAGAAAAACAAATGGAACCAAAATCATGCTAGGAAGGTTTGGGGGAAAAATTACTTCATTTTGAGTTGGTTTGCCGATTAACCAATTTTAGTGTTTGTCGTGGCTAGTCGAGTTTGATACCATGAATCAAGAAATTTTTCACTAAAGGGTTTTGTAGTCCTCTTGATGGCAAACAATAACAAATGGTCCCAAAATGATGTTGGGATGGTTTGGACCAATTTTGGTGTTTGTCATGGCCAGTCGAGTTTGGTACCAAGAGTCATGAAATTTTGAACTACAAAGTTTTTAGATCTCTTGATGCCAAAAAAAGAACTACAAATGGACCTAAAATGATGTAGGGAGAGTTTGAGGGAAAAACCAAGTCATCTTGAGTTTGATTAATCAATTTTGGTGTTGTTGTGGTTAGCCGGGTTTGGTTCCAAGAGTCAAGAAATTTTGAACTCAAATGTTTTTGGTCCTCCAGATGAAAAACAACTACAAATGAAGCCAAAATAATATTAGGAGTGTTTAGGGGTAAAACACAAACATTCTAAGTTGGTTTGCCAATTAGTCAATTTAGATGTTTGTCATGGCTAGCCAGGATTGGTGCCAAGAGTCAAGAAATTTTAAGTCAAGAGTTTTAAGTCCTATTGATGCCAAACAACAACAAATGGACCTAAAATGATGTTGTGAGTTCTGAAGGCAAAACCATGTTATCTTGAGTTAGTTTCTCGATTACCCAATTTTGGTGCCAAGAGTAAGTGTTTTTAGCCCTCTTAATGACAAACAACCACAAATGAAAGCAAAATGATGTTAGAATTGTTTGGGGGAAAAATCAACTCATCTTGAGTTGGTTTGTTGGCAAAATGATGTTAGGATTGTTTGGGGAAAAAATCAACTCATCTTGAGTTGGTTTGTTGGTTAGTCCGAATTTGATGTTTGTTAGACGAATTTAATGTTAATAGTCAATAAATTTTGAACTCAAGCATTTTTAACCCTCTTAATAGCAAGCAACTACAAATGAGTCCAAATTATACTAAGATAATTTGACAAAACCAAGTCAACCTAAGTTAATGTGTCAAGTAGCCAATTTTGGTACTTACCATGATTAGTTAGGTTTGGTGTCAAAGAGTTGATAAATTTTGTACTAAAGCATTGTTAGACCTATTGATGCCAAACAACTACAAGTAAACCTAAAATGATGTTGTGAATGTTTGAGAGTGAAATAAGTCATCTTGAATTGATTTATTCGATTAAGTAATTTTGGTGTTTGTCATAACTAGTCAAATTAATGCTGAGTAAAAGAAATTGAACTTGGACCTTTGTAGCCCTCTTGTTGACAAATCACTACAAATCGACTTTGGAACAAAAACAAATCATCTTGAATAATGTCAATTAGCCAATTTTATTGTTTGTTTTAATTAGCCAAGGTGCCAAGAATAAAAAAAAAAAAAAAACCTTTAAACTAAAATGTTTCTAAACCAACATCTTGATGCCAAACAACTACAAATGAATATACAATGTCGGAAAAATTTGGTAGCAAAACCAAATTATCTTGAATTCATTTGCTAATTAGCCAATTTTGATGTTTGGGAGTCAATAAATTTTTAACTTGAGCATTTTTAATCCTCTTAATGCAAACAACTACAAAATAGACCTAAAATGCAGCTAGAAAAGTTTAAGAACAAAACTAAGTCATGTTAAATTCGTTTTTCAAGAAGCTTAATAAAAATCTTCACGACATTATTTTAGATTAAATCAAATTTTTACTTGATTATTTTTACGTAACTGATTTTGTTATTTCTATTTACATAAATAAAATAAGAAAAATTCAAATACGTATTCAATTAAAGAAGAGATATTCAAATGAAAAATAAGAATTTAGTAAATACGTCCAACTAATCCCAGATGTAACAAGTAAATATTAATTAAATTAATATAATTATTTAAAATTATTTGTAGCATATTTACAACTTTAACGCTCAATGCAGGAACTACCTTACCGATGAGCTTTGAGGCAATGAAGCACCTCAGAGAAATATAATAAAGTTCTGCAGATGTTTTAGCTAATCGTGCTCGTTGAAGATGTTCGTAATCACCATCACAAAGAAAAGGCCCTGCAAAATATGCTTTGTGCTTAAAATCTAAATTTCTTAAAAACGTGCCCATCATGCCACTTCTTGTTCCAGTGGAATTTTACAGCCAATTGATTGTGCAAGCACAGTGCAATTTGAGTAACATAAAGATTACCATAGCGCAGGCATTAAGGTACAGGTCTATCTAGGTGATGTTATTGCCTAGTTGCTACCATCTCTGACTAGCTGTGATATTCTTTGTCACCATACATACAGTGAGAAAACATGCCACTACAATGATAAGCTTCCGAATTGCTTGTTCCATTGATCATACGTGCCAAGTTCATTTGGGGAAACAGAAGGCCTCACCTCTCTGAGTGAGTTCTCGAAGTCCTACACAATGTGAGTTAAGTGTAAATCGTTTTAAAATTAAGCTGAGAATTTTACAGGTTTAGGCACACGGTGCATTTTGCATACCTGAAGAGTTACTGTTCGCATATCCTCCTTTTTCAACTTTGTAATTTGTATGCCTTGTCTTAACGCCTCTCTTAGGGGTCCCATAGAAGCATCCTTCACTAAGTTTTTCATGTCTGATCCTGAATAACCTAGAAAAGTTACCGAGTAAAAGCAAAGTAAATCAATCACTCAAAACCAAAGGATTTCTTATTAAAATAATAAACCAACAGCGAAACTGCTGCTATTAACTCATGTAAACTCACCTTCCGTCAAGTTGCATATGATATCCATTTCCTCGTTTGAAAGCTTGAATAGTTCATCTTTCTGTAGAAGGTTACGTACAATCCAAGCTCTTGCCTCTTTATGTCCAATACAAAAATGTTAGTCACCTGGTGCTACAAGAGTTTATATAAAAATATGCAGAATCATGATTAGCACCTGAGGATGGCAGAGGAATATAAAGTCTTTTAGTAAGTCTCCTTCGTGCTGCTTCATCAAGCTCTTGTGGACGATTCGTTGCTCCTGTAGAAATTTTACCCAAATTCCATAAGAAAAACTTACTACCATCAAATTGAAACACTAGGAAAGAAAAAAGAAATATACCTAAAAACCCAAGCTACTTGCATCACAATTACCACAATTCATAACAAATATATATATATATATATATATATATATATATATATATATATATATGTGTGTGTGTGTGTGTGTGTGTATATATATAGAGCGAGATCCCATGAAGTTTTCTCAAATCACGCTTACGCCTCTGGTTTCTTTCTCAATACAGTGACCGCTTTTCAAAATATAAAGAAAGGATTAATGTGTAATTTGGTTAAAACTTAGAACAGGGACATGTGTATATTTCTAAAACTTAAGAGCTGGGGTAAACAAAAAATCCACAAAATTGAATCTTTTTATTTCTAAACTAATCTAATCTGTTATAGATTCAAATAATTTAGATCAATTGAAATCCAAATTCATGTTTTCTAAAGAAAAATTGGTTTGATACCGATTTTAAAACTAGTATTTCTTCTCCAAAATTGGTTGCATATCCAAAATAATTTAAAATTACAAAATAATAAATGTTTATTGGACACCAAACTCGATTCAACTTAATAATAGATAATATGATAATATCAAGTATGAAACGGATTAATATATATATCATTAAAATATTAGTTCTTTTATTTAGTAGGAGAATAAGAAAAATAAAGCAAAAATAGTTTATGTTTTTTTCAACTATAAATAAGTGCATAACATTTCTAAAACAACCTACACAAATGTTGAGCTAATCTAACTAAAATATCTCTATAATTAGGAAATATACATGATATTTTTGTATGTATTATAAGTTTGTATTGAAATAAACATAATCCTCTTATTTAGACAATAAATTTTTAAGTTTGAAATTTTCCTTCCTTTTGAATAAACGCGGAAATAAAAAGGACTTGAGAAAGCATGAGAAACTACAACATAGACTTATGTTTTCTGATCCATTGTCGTTGATAGCGGATATTACTGTCTTAATGCTCAAATTCATCAATTGTCTTAAGTTTACTAAAAACTTCAAATGCCAGAGATGAAATCACAAATATTGTGGAATTAAGGCCATATCACGAAAAAAACAGGTTGTGAGCTAAACTTTGATTGTATTGCAAAGCCAAGTAAAAAAGGAATTTGAATCCAGTGAGTCAGCAATAACCTATAAGCAGAATTTGCTCGCTACCACTGTCAAAGCCTTCCATTTCAATGAGAAACTGTGTCTTTAGCCGTCTACTGGATTCATGCTCACCGTCTGATTTACGCTGTAACAAGTTATTTGCATTAACTGATGAAGAGAGAAATTTTTCATGGCGTAGTTACATAGGTAAAATTGCATGTTAGTACTTCCTCATAGATGGTAATACTACGGCTCACAATGTCAGAAACTACTACGGCAATAAATCCACGCTTTTATTGGCTATAACATAGCATACCTGAGACAGGAGAGAATCTATTTCATCAACAAAAATTACTGCAGGCTGACGGCAACTGGCAACTCCAAAAAGGGCTCTTACTAGCTTTTCACCTTCACCGATCTAAAATATCCATAAGGAGAAACCATTTGAGAGTAGTAAAAAACATTGCAACAGTTTTTGGAAATATTGTTACACGACCTAACTAAAAGTACAGATGTCTATGTTTTCGTATGAGTCAACATGCATCAGACCAACCCAAGAAAACCGACTTGACCCGATCCATATTGTATGGATGAAGTAGGGTCAGATAATGAGTAACTCGGTCAAGTCGACCTGAAACCGGATCCAACTTTATCAGTAACAATATTAAAACGATTTTATAATTTTATTATGGTATATTAGAACCGAAACAGAGAAACTAAGTGGTAGGTTCCTTTTTACTCAACACACTTGGTGCATTGATTGTGCACATTTTATTTCCTTCTTTTTTTCTCAATTTTTCCCAGTTTTTTTTTACCCTATCTTCTAGTTTTTTTCACTTCCTGCCAAATAATGTGGTAACCGACCCAATTTGACCCGACATCCACTGTAAATATAATCAAATTATAGTATATGTGACTTTAAACCTCAACTTACATGTTGGTTGTGTGAAGTTATATTTTTTTATAGTTCACTTTTTAAAATGTCATAAGAATCTATCTTAGCAAAGTTTGTTGAGTATATGTGCTACTAAATCATTATAGTACCACTCTAATATCTATTTACATGCTCAAGAAATTCAATTTTCAACAAGTGTGTTGAAAATCTCATATCAACTAGATATATAATCAAATTATAGTATATCTATTTTGTCACTCATTGGTGAGTCACTATTAAACCACCTTTATTCTTACAAAAGGGATATTTCATCCTAACATAAAAGAATGTATTAAAAATCTCACATCAACTACTAGATATATGATCAAATTGTAGTATACAAATAGATGCGAACTTCATCTTATAAAATAATTTTATAAAATTGAATTAAACTTAAAGTACACTAACTAAAATGATATCAAAGTCTATTTTAACAAGGTTTGTTATATCTATTATGTAACATATTACCCGATTGTTATCTGACTACTCAAAAATACCTAGTTTCACATTCAATATCTCCATTAATCAATTCAGGTTCTTCCAAAAACACATACACCACCCGACCCGACTTGTCGTAAGTCCCTTCAACGAATTCGATTTCAGTTATTGCTTAAACTTGACACGAATATATCAGCAAACCTTCAAAATAGGACAGCTAAATCATAAGCACGACAAACTTACCCACTTGCTAGTCAACGAACTTGCAGATATATAAAAGAAGGTTGCCTTCGCCTCCCCTGCTATGGCTTTTCCTATCATTGTTTTACCGGTTCCCTAGCATTCAAAACATAAGAGAGATTAAAGATCAGAGTCTTGGCAACTTATGTCATCACAGGAGAAATTTGCACTTACTGGTGGACCAAACAAAAGCAGACCCCTCCCAGGGGAACGACAGCCCATGAATATGTCAGGACGCTGCAAAGGATATATTACCATCTCATCGATACATTTCTTCGCATGCTCCAATCCAGCTACATTGTCATTAAACGACATATACTTAGTGTCATAATTATGCAAAATGCCAATTTGGCGGGCTGAGTATAAAGATGGACAGATATTTTTATATTTACCAATATCATCCCACCGGACATTGGGATCTTTTTCCATGATCTCGTTACTAACATGTTCAATGAGGCGAGGTTCCAAATTCCTCAATTTCTCAGGAAGCTCGCCATCGGGGCCACACAGGATTTCCAAACTACAAGCATATGAAGCATATAAGGGAGTTGCATATATTATCCAAGCAATCACTAATCATGATGGAGATCATCGACTTATTGGGAAGAGAGGAAAGGATTTAAAGTGAGTAAGGTTCATATACCTATAATTAAAAATAAAGATATAAGAAAACATCATTTTGTTAATATTTGCACGGGGATGAGGAAACCGTCAAAATTTTAATACGTAAATAAAAAGACCTAGAGACTAGAGTAGCAATTTCAGTTAAGGGTAAATCTCCCCACCCATAATTAGATAGAGGAGCCGATAGTGAAATCGATATTTATGAGAGAAAATGTCCGAATAATATTGTCATTTGGACATTGGAATGCACGACGCAAAGAGAATGAATGAGTTAGGGAAGATAGGAGCAAGAAGAACTTAGAGTAATATGGTAGTTGTACTACTAACCATTTCTTTGTAGAGTCATCTAAAGAATCATCGTATTTTCCAGCATTTCGTGCGCTCATATTTCCAGCATTGTTCCCATTGGATTTTATAGGGGGAACAAAATTACCACGGAAGCCACGTCGTGAAACACCATATGATCTCCCACCATGCAACCTGTTGCCGGGACTGTTATCACACTGCTGTGAGACAGAGGCACAGGGTGAACCACCTACTCCTCGCTTCTGCTTTTCTTCCATTTCCTGCACCAATAATTTGAGGGATTCAACATTGTTACATGCAAAGAAATTACCAGACCTAAGGAATAGAAAAATAAATATGGCATTTTAACTCACAGAGAAGTTATATGATAATGAGTATTTCATTTATTTTACTAGAAAGTTTGTTTGACAGCCACTCAACAATAGAGTGAGTGTGCTCATGTGATGGTTAAAGCAGATTAGAGGAAAGAGAGAAGAGATCTAGGTGTTCGATTAACACAAAAAGATACAGAAAAGGGAACCCAACTTCAGATTCCACAGATTTATTGAGGTAAGAGAGTTTAGAGAGTTCAATATTTTTCATACATGGTTTTATAACAGCAGTGCCTATATATATAGGTAGGAACTGGCAGCTAAGTATGCAGACAAAACAGTATTTTCATATCAATGCTCTGCCCTAGAGATAATGATTGTCCTCAAGGATTGAAAAAAGGGGTATTTTTTCTTCAAATAGTAGTAAAATTCTCATGTTGCGTCTTCATGTAGCCGCTGCTTCCATTTGACAAGCACCTTTGTTACAACAATGCCAATTTGAATCACTGTTTTTCAATTATAGCTTCAAGTTCCTTTCCCCCAATGTGCCATCAGCTGCATACAAATCATGGTTCAAAAGACACCAACACAAACAAGATGGAGTGATCACAAGAAATAAAGCTAAGTGTAGAGAAAAGTACAAGTCATCCAAGAGGATTCTAGAGTTATTACAAGGAGCAATGCTAAGGAGTTGGAGGAAGAACTTCATCAATCCAAGAAGACTCTTAGGACTCTTAAAAAATGTAAAAACATAGAAGAATCAAAAAAGACAAAAATCTACAACTTGTGTGGCCTTGTTTGGTTATTTTCTCATAGTTTTGGTGTTTGTTTCTAGGATAAGTCTAACCTAAGGTGGAATAAGAAAACCCTAAGCAGAACATGTGTTAGGAGAAGTCTCGCTCTATCCTTAGAGGCTTGGAGTGCAGGGCTCTTAGGCTATAAAAGAGCACCTCCCCATCACGTAAAATCACACCTTAGAAAAATAGAATACACATTAGCTTGAAAGTTTGTGAGTGGAGTTTTTTTGTGAAAAGAGTGAGCTTGGTTGAATTTTTCCAAGAGCCTTCTCTCCTCTTGTCTTCTTTGAGCCTCCGAGAAGAGTCTCAAGAAACTCTCAAGGGTCATACCACCCCTAGGGTGCATACATTTGGTAAGGAATTCACCATCCTTCCTTACTCCTTTTCCATTTCCATTTTCCACTGCACTATCATCCGTTTGTCTTTCTTTCATTCCATTTCTTGAATCTACTTGTGTAGTCTTGTTAAGCTTCCGCCCTTCTAATCGCCTTCAAGACTCACCCCAAAAGCATAAACATTAATCGGCCAACACACACACCTCACCACCACACCAAAAGCATCCAGGAAACTATTCAAGAAACCCTACAAACACCACCTCCACCATAACATTTGGCCTTACCCTTTTTCCAACACCAAGTCACCTTCATTTTTCACCTAACCTAGATAGCAACCCTCCACCATCATTCCACAACATAACCTAGCCATTAGCCACCCAAAAAGACCTAAACACAATCCAAGACTCACCTTCTTGGAAGCTTTGCTTTCTCCTTTTTGTGTCTTGATCTTAGGAGCTTGGTGTGAACTTTCCTTGGCATCTTGGATCTTAGGAGCCTTGAGAGGCCCTCATCACATACAATAGTGTGCTGGCGATGACAGCAATTCCTACATGCTTCTTAAGCTGAGAAATGTGGAAAACATTATGCACTCATGAGTGAGTGAACTGGAAGGTCTAACTTATAAGCAACGGCTCCCACTCAATCAAGAATATTGAAAGGGCGCCAAAGAACTTAGGACTGAGCTTCATATTTGCCCGTTCTGCCACTAAAATTTGTCTATAGGAATTGTAGGTTTACATAAACTAGATCGTCTATGTGATAATTTCTCTTTCTTTAGTGTTTATCAACAGTTCGTTTCATACAATCTTGTTCCCTTATTATATGGAATTCAAGAAGTTTCATCACCACAGCATTGTGTGTAGAATCAACCATGACACTCCGAAATGGATCAAATCAAGCTAATACCAATTGATAGGGTTCAAGCAGATTAAGGGGAGAGAGAGAAGAGATCTAGGTGTTCAATTAACACGAAGAGATACAGAAAAGGGCACCCAACTTCAAATTCCACAAATTTGAGGTAAGAGACTTCAATATTTTTTACACATCGTTTTACAACAGCAGTTCCTGTATATGTAGGTAGGAACTGGAAGTTATGTATGTAGACAAAACAGTATTTTTCATATCAGCTCACCCTTTTAAGGGCATTTCCTTACAAAAATTAATGTTTAGGTTTTCATCTAGAATGTATATCATTAGCAAAATAACATGAACATGAAAAATTCAGTGCACTATAAAGACAAATTACAAATTTATGCACCAAATTTGTCAGAATAGAAATAAAATGCTTATAATTGCCGAACTCGTCGATGGAAAAAAGTAGAAAGTAGATAAATACGGTAAACTAATTGTACCAGTTTTGCTCTAGCAGTAACAAACCCATTGCCACAAACATCAGGGTGAACTTCCTCCTTACTCGAAGGTGACCTCAAGTATCCAACTCTGAGGCTATTATTTTCGACGTGTACACGTTTGGTGGAGAATGTGTTTCCAAAAGCTCTTTCTTCAGCTTCAACTTGCAAGATAGAAGAGACACCAAGACCCTTTGTATGGCTGGCTTGAGATTGAGGCCTACCAAGAATCCTGCAGTCGTCGGAGCTATTACTTTTCATGTTCAAAGCACTCTTGGAACAGTTGCTAGTCCTCAAGCTGCTTTTCCCATACATGGATGGTAACTTCGTTTGTACCATTTGCTTTGAGGCTTTGCTGCCTGCTTTGTCCTGTTTCCCCAGGTTATCAGCCTGAAATAATATTTTTTAAAGAAATCTTATATTCACAAATCATGATGTCAAGAATATCGAACAACAGAAAACAATTAATAAATTTATTTTAATTACTGTGATTGTCAGCATGTCTTACCAATTTATTGTCATCTTTTTCTTTACATGGGTTGACAAGAGCACGGAAGTACTTTGAATTCCGAATCTTCTCAATGTCAATATCTACTGTTGTGCCAAAAATGCATCCTGGAGATTTCTTTGCTTGCTCAAAAGCTTGGCTAATTAAACAACAGGAACCAAAATGTTCAGAAGCATGGAGACAACAATAGAAAAACAATACAAAAAAAGATGGGAGAGTTAACTAATATTCAAGGGTCTAAAAACTATGTGCAACCACAATTGCCGCTACAACATCCAGATTTTTTAACTCTCCCTACCGGTTCGGTGACCAGAATTGTGATTACATTATTTGAGTGTGATTAAAGTTCAAAAGACTCTCTAAGAAAGATTAAAATTCAGTTGCAACAACGATAAAACTTGAATAGAATTCACTCCTCAATTTTAGTGTGATCTGGTTGCGGATACTGCTAAATCCACTATATTACAGCCACGCCTACAATTTAAGGACTGGAACTTAATAAAATAAACTTTTATGACAGTCAATTTTGTATGTCTTTAATATATATGCAGAATGAAAAAATTCCACCATCAAGTGATAAAAATTTGCATTTAATATGAGTTCAAAGCTTGTTATTCTAAAATTCAACAAAGTTTTCTCATGAAAACATTTAAATGAGAAAAAAAAAAAACTAACTCAGACAACTTCCACCGATTAAATCATTATGCATAAACAAATTTCAACTTATGAAAAAGTCTGTTTCGCTAATTTTTATCTCAAGATGCGCATATGTAAAAGCGAATTAATCTCATAGAATACACTTGATTACGCCATTTGATTTTCACCGAATTCTTCAAATTTTTCAGCATTTGTTAGTCTATAT
>Ga0099824_1002848_pt1 | contig 25323 bp, 13 predicted proteins | sample SiratrowhiteBW_FD_76837 | JGI IMG/M metagenome (GOLD analysis project Ga0099824, IMG submission 76837) | Root nodule microbial communities of legume samples collected from California, USA - Siratro white BW | ecosystem: Host-associated > Plants > Roots > Nodule | place: USA: California...
ACTAAAATAGTCACCAAATTAGATTTTGGTTGCTAAATAACTACAAAATAGAAGTAATGATTGAATTTAGTGACCAATTAAGTCAAATAATTGGTATCTAACATTAGCTACCAAGGTTTTAGTTACCTATACTATTAGATTCTAAATTAGTCTCTAACTTAATTAGATATCAATTTAGAATCTAATAGCATAGGTCACTAAAACTTTGGTATCTAATGTTAGATACCAATTATTTGACTTAATTGGTCATTAAATTTAATTATTACTTCTATTTTGTAGTTATTTAACAACCAAAATTTGATTTGGTGACTATTTTGGTCACAATTAGCAATCATTTCATTTGGTAGCTAAATATTAGTCTCTAAATAGCTTTTTTCTTATAGTGGAGCCAAGACTTCACCTTCTTTAACGTGACTCAATTTTTAGCAACACTTCAAAACTTAACAAAAATCTATAACTGAGGAGGAGGACTAACAAGAAGAATCAATGTTAGATATTCATCCTCCATATTCATATTCATGTCCCTCAACTATATAAAAATTTGCATTCATCTCATAAAGATGCTCCTTTAGCAATGAACATTTTTCATATGAAGTCCAAATAACTGTTTCTTGAGAAACAATTTACTACGAACTTTCTCATAAAAAATTTCTTTAGCTTTAATCACAACTAAATGTTGTTTCTTCACTTACTATCTCGTAAAGAACTTCATTTGAGAAAGACAAGAGAATTAAAGAATGTCTATCTTCTCCACTTGAATTCTCATAATTGACTGCTCTATATATGAATTCATGATAGATGGGATTGTTTAGACTCCCTATAATTTCAATAGAGCATGCATCTTGATGAGCCAAAGGTTGAAGTTGTTAGCCAAGTTTATTGGACAAACTAAGAGTAGACACAAGACATATTCAACATATATAATGTGTGATTGATGTGAGATATGCATGCTCTTGTCTATATTATAAGTAATATTTATATGATATTGTGTTACCTTTATGGTGAGACATATCTAAGATGATATTGTAATCATAAGGGTTTGTAACATGTTAAGCACGAAACTTATTAAGAAAATAAGATATCTTATGTTATCTTAGTGATTATGTAGATTAAGGCATCACCTTGAGAAATTGAAGGAAGTTTGTACATTAAGTTGTTATAAGTAAGTACATGAGTTATCTTAACGTGAAAAGTTGAGGATGAATTTTCGATATGTTTATAATTAGTTAGGTGTTAGTCTTTGGTGAACATGCTTAATACGAGTCTTTCGAAAGATTGAGTGTAACAAATTATATTGGTAATTAGAGAATTTTTGTATTTTTACATAAAAATGATCCAATTTGTGATGCATATATATATGTGTGTGCATATATACATATCATGTTTGATAATGATTTTAAAATAATTATTAGTTCATCTCTTTAGTGTGTAGATATATGACTTTATTTAATACGGAAGTATGTGATGCTATTATAATTGATAATAGATATGTCAAAGTAGAATAAACATATACTTATCCAGCTGAAATAACAACGATATTACAATAATCACTTGAAGGAAACGGAAACATACAGCAGAATTTTATTTAAGATGAAAAGGTTTTTGGTTTAAGGAGAAGCGGTACTTTCCTTGAGACAACAAGTCCAAATACCTCACTCATATCTATGTCTGTACTAGTTCCAGGAAACTTCCAATCGAACCAATAAAGAAGGTTAGCAAGCTCATACTCAATTGAAGTAATTGCAAAATGCATTCCAGGACACCCTCTTCTTCCAAAACCAAATGGAATAAACTGAAAGTGTTCTTGGTTTTTAAAATCAACTTCACTATTTTCAAATCTCTCTGGCAGAAACTCTTCAGGACGTTCCCAATATTTAGGATCCCTTTGCATTGCCCATGAATTGACATATACCATTGTTTTTTCAGGAATATCGTATCCATTTAGTTTCACACTAGACATTGTTACTCGAGGAGCCAAAAGTGGAGTTGGAGGGTGTAACCTTATACTTTCTCTCACAACACATTTTAGATAGTGCATTTCACTCACGTCATTCTCTTCCACATTTGTTTTATTACCTACAACTCTCCTCACTTCTTCCTGCACTTTTTTCATTATGGTTGGTTTTCTCATAAGTTCTGACATAGTCCATTCCAATGACGTGGAAGTTGTGTCTGTACCTCCGAGAAACATGTCCTACAAATGAAATTTTCATCAAACTTTTAACAATTCATTTACTTCTCAAAGAAGAAAAAACATTTTCAATTGTCAACTAAAAACCTCTTATATTTATCAACTTGAAAATTACCATAAAATTTGTCTCTCAACAATTATAATGGCTAAATTTAAAATAATGCTTAACCGTTTTTAATCCTTCAACTTAACGTTTAAAGATATAAATCATATTTTCTTAAAATTTTAAACAGCTAAAATAACTTCAAAATTGAAAACCAATTTGGATTAACTTTAAATTTTAAAGACTAAAATTATAATTAACTTTGCATTAAAAGAAAAAAGGAAAGTATTCACTTGATGAACAAAGATCTAAAATATGTCATAATTAATATAAAAGTTGAATGCTTACATATGATAAAAACAGTGAAAGTGACAAGGAAAATGAACTGATATATATAGTTGCAAGTAGCTTTGCAACTACATATTAACTGCTAGAAGCGATGAGTCCACGAAAAATAAATATTGCTGGTCACCTTACTGGAAAATAAAACTATCCAATCTATATAAACATATAGTTTAGAGCAGAAAATTTTCTTTCAAATATAATAGGGTTATTTTAATTGATAAAGTATTATTGTATAATTATGGTGCCATATAAGATGGGAGAAAAAAGATACCGTTATAACTGCTTTGATGTCATTTTTGGTGAACTCAATGTTATCCTCGGGAATTTCGAGTAGGATATCCAAGAAATCTTTCATTTTGGATTTTTCACTTTCCTTTCTCCTCCTCAAACGTTCTGCAATTGCCTCATCAAATAAAGCATTCATTGCTTCAGCAGTGGCCTTGTATTTCTGAACTTTTCCAGTGATAACATCAACCCACCCCAACCAAGGGAAGTAATCTCTCACAGCGATATCTGTGAGATGAATCATGCCTTCCCTTGCTAACTGTTTCACTCTGCTGTAACCATCTCCTGCAAACTTCCTTCCAAGAGCAGCTTTACACACGATACTATTTGATGTTGTCATCAACATTTCACTTAGATTCACGTAACTATCGTTCGAGCTTGCTCCACGAAGTTTGTTCACCAACTCCGCTACTTCTTCTTCCCTGATGTCTCGAAATGATTCGACCCTTTTGGGGCTCAGAAGTTCCTGCACGCATATTTTTCTTTTCAGTCTCCAGCTTTCTCCATAGGATGAGAAGCCAATATCTGTGCATCCATAGAGTAAGATTTTCGCAGGAGTGTTTTGGGGTCGGTCCGAAAAGGTTAGGTCATGACTTTTGATTATTTCCCCGACCACATCTACAGATGAAACCACAAGGGTTGGAGTTGGCATCTGCCCCAACTGCAACATCATCATATCACCATATTTGAGAGCGAGATCTCGAAGAGATCGATATGGCAGTGTGCCAAACTGATGCAGATTGCCTATGAAAGGCAGCTTTGGGGGAGATGGAGGCAGATTCAGACTGGTTTTGGGTTTGGACCTTCTTGTGAGCTTAAACAGGAACAGAACAGTGATGAAAAAGGAAAGAGAAAGATAGAAGGTGGAAGAGGACACTCCTTCCATTTGCACAAAAGGCCATTGTTTGAGAGCCATTTCCTTTTCTGAACCACAAGTGCCCTTGTCAGACTACATTTATAGCAGAACATTCTTTCTACATATCAACTAATGTAAACTCATATTATTTATTATTATCTATATCTTTTTATTATATTACATTACTCTCATATTTATATCTTTTTAATCATTTATCTATCTAAACATCGGTTAATTAGAACGAAGATATATATATAAAAAATTACTTTATATGTTTTATATTTTTCATAAATCATTAAAGAAATCAAAAAAGGAAAATAAAATAATATTTTTATAAATTAAAAGTTTGTACTGAAATTAACATATGAGAAGTACGTTAACTTTGCTGAAAAATAATTTTGAATTTATGCGTAATCCAGTTTATGGAAAAGTTTAGTTTTGTTTTTTATTTTAAATGTTTGTGTATGGGAGGGGTGAAGAAGGTCAAGGGCTAGAGATAAGGTCGGAAAGTAGAGTTTGTCTGGAGGTGTGCAATGTTTGAATTTTGATAACTCTAGCCCCAACCGGTTTACCGATAAGATATTTCTTTGAAAACGATTCTTACACACATATACGTTGATATTTTTAGCAATAAAAATAATATTTTAATATAAATTTTGTAAAATTAATTAGATTATCTATATAAATAATTATTTTTTAAATTTATGTTCACAAGATTTATATTAGAATATTTTCTTATAAAAAAAAAATCATGCAACAATTTTATTTAAGATTTTTTTTTTATATATCTTTCTTACTTTTACTTGAATTAATAATAATTTAATTTTATCAAAAAATAATTGAAGCTTTCAGTTAAAGTATAAATTTTTATTGAAACGTTATAGGAATGGATAGTTTTTAAGTTTGCTGCAGACAAATGATAACACTTTTATTTAAAAAAACCGTGATGATTCTTTTAACTATATTTTATTTTATGATTTTTTTGAATGTAATAAATTTTTCCGATATCACTTTGTTATGTTTTAAAAAAAATGTTAAATTCTTGATTTTCTTAAAGACTTTTTCAGATATTTTAAATTTTTTAATAAATTCGTGATTTACCCTTTTCTATAGAAGTAATTGTTTATATAAAATAACTTTTAGTTTTATGAAAATTATTTTTTTATTTTAATAAAAATAATATTTTTTATATTTCTTTTTTATTTATGATGTTGTGGGTGTAGTGTTCTTATTTTCTTCCTTTTATAAATGTGGTGTTTATGTAATGATTATTTTACAAATTTTGATGAATTTTTTTATGGTTTTTGTGCTTTTCAAAATTACTTTTTAAAAATAGAATTTAGGAAAACTTGAAATTTATGATAGAAATGTAATTAAAAAAATGAGATAAAATGTCTTTCAAATAAAAGGAAAAGAAAATTATTTTCATGACGAAGTCTGACTCTTTTTTTGTTTGTTTTTTGGTTTAAGATCACTCCAAGTTAACTTACTTCAATTATATTATAAATCATCTGCTAAAATAGTAGATTAATATTAATCAAATTTAAAAGTTATTTTTTAGATCATTAATCGATAATTAAATTATTATTGTCTTTATGGATCATGGATATTTGAATGACATTATATTAGAATTGATAGAAAAAATTATTGGTATAAATTGCACATTGAAAAGTCCCTTCTGACTATTATATTTTACTAGCAAAATAATTTATCTTAATAACTTTGGCAACAAAAGTTTTTCTATAACTATACACGCACTTATTTTAAAATAGTAATTTACTCATAATTCCCACCTCCTTTTCAAGTTCATAATTATTCTATGGAATACTTTTAGTGGAATGATTAAAAGAAGAATCTTTGAACACTTAAAGTGGGTGCAGACTAAAAAAAACGTCATTATTTATATTTTCTTAATTTTTGACAGAATATACTACATGATTTTTAAAATCTTTTTAAAATTTTTTTATCTACCAAAAATCCTCCCATTCCAGCCTCTTCCCTTGGCACGCATGATAATTGATTGTCTTACATTTTAATTATTTTCATAAATTAAACTTAGTAAATTGATTTCTACGTGATTATATTTTGGATTTAGTCGTCTATCAAGGTTTATATTATTATTCTGAAAATTAGTTTACGATATATACTTAAACTAAATTTTAAAAACATTTTTTCATCATTTCCCTCTCTGAAATTTCGAGAGTCTAACATACTTTACCTTACAAAGTTTGTGGATTTGGATATCTCCATCGTAATTAAAAAAAAAGTAGAATGTTACCACTATAATTAAAATTTGTGGCTTGAGTCAAGACGCAACTCAAATGTTAGTTTGAATTGCACTTCAATAATTGGTGATTTTTTTACCATATTTAATATTTTTAGGTCTACGTAACAATAGAATATTAATTATGTCGTTTTAAGATGCTTCTTTATTCTTTTAATCTTATCATCACATGGTTAGTTTTTCATAGAAAAAAATAAAATAATCGGGTCCATTTTGTCATTCAATAAGATTTTAGAGTCTGAATAATTTGGTTTTATTTTGGTTTCAATGTGAACCATTTTAGCTATAACACTTATTTTTAAATATATTTTTGTGCGTAAAGCTGTTTATTCTGCGTGAATCAACTTCCTACAGCCAAACGATACGTCTTGACTTTAAATTTCCAAGTTACTTGTGGCTGTGAAAAGCATCTGTATCCTTCTTCTTTTTTATAATTTAGAGGACCCTACATCCTTTCGAACTTATTTTAATTAGTCGGTGTAATTTAATTTTATTCTTTTCTTTTTAAAAAACACATATACCACTTCTTTATATAAAAAAAAAAAAATAACTCTCAAAACTAAAAAATTCAAAACAAAATATTTTTAAGCATTAAAATAATATTTACAAATTTTTAATAATAAAACTATATAAAATTTTAAAACAAATCTAAAATGAAGAAATAAATAATCATTGAGTCTCAACATCACATTTAATTAGAACATTTCATAGAATAAAGTTACATATAGTGTAAGTTTCTTCATCCACAATATTTTCTTGTTTGTCAAAATTATATTCAATTATAAAGACATTCAGCTTAAACAAAATAAAAAAAGAAAAAAAAACGAAATAATAGAGTAAAAACTATATTTTACGTTACTTATACAAATATATAAGAAAATTAGGATAGAGCTAATCATACTTAAATGTAACGTATGTAAAGATGTACTCATTACCAAACTTACTTGATTGAATTAAAAACATGAGAGATTTGATCTTTAAATGCTTGATATACAATATTATAGAAAGTATAAAGTAGACTTTGAAGAGTCAATCATAGACCCTTACAATTAATTCTCAACTAAAATGGAATTCAAAAAAGCCAATTTAGTATAATTAGTTATGGTTGTCTCTCATCACATAAATAAACAAGAGATTTCCTATTAGAAAATTTCTCTAATCAAGGTATAAGAGACCATTTAGTATAGACTCACATTCACTCCTCATGAAAGTATTAATAAATGAATGAAGCATATATACACACTAATACAAAAAAAATTATATTATTTGGGTCAAATTAATTACCTCAGTTTCAGATCCAACGTAGATATCATGACATAAAAGATCACTTATCTTACGTTATATATTAAACCACGTGATGTCGATTTACATCATCAACAAACGTGAAAAAAAAAGTGTTTATGTCAATTCCTCCCTAAATCAACATAAAAATCCAACTTTTTCACATTAGTTAAGTTTTGAGTGACACGAAAGTGACAAAAAAAATAGGTTTTAATGTAAAGAGGAAGCAATGATATACTAGAAGAAAAGTTTCAGATCTAAGAATGCTTAGCTCAATGAAGGAGGACTAGTGAAGGTGGCCAAGCTAACAATTTAATTATTAGATTGGAGATGTGTGCAAAAGACATGCAAGTGTGGCAAATGAGTTATAAAACTAGATTTAAGGATGACATAAATAACTACAAAAAAGTTATGGGAATCAACAAAGACAATCCTCATGTGAGTGGTTTGAGAAATTTTAAAGGCAGTGGACAAAGGTTTTTCAACTTAAAGATAGAGACTCAAATACTCGTATTTTCCATGCCACAACCACTTCTAAAGAAAGAGGAACATTGTTATTAGACTGGTGCAGGAGGATTTGATGGTAGCTTGCTCCCAAAGAAGTATAAAGAATATGGTGGATGACTATTTTCAAAATCTCTTCCTTTAGTACAACAAACCAACTCTAATTACTCAACATGTTAACTAATGTATTACAAAGGAGGACAACCAGCTTTTAATGGAACATTTCTCTATAAAGCATTCAAGACTGTGCTCCTTCACATGGATGCAAATAAATCCTCATGGGCAGAAACAAAAGGACAGCTTTATTTATGTCAAAAAGAGCCTCTAGAAGAAACTTAACTCTTGGAGAGGCAAGTCCCTATTTGCAACAAGAAGGGAAGTCATGATCAAAGCTGGGACTCTAGTGATATCACCATTACGAGGTTCTTGTAGGAGTCCACTTGTGTTTTCTTTCATTGTTGTTTTAATTGTCAAAGGCTTATTCCTGTTTTTAAGAAGCAACTAAGGTTGATATGATTCAATCAGTCAATTAAAGTTTATATGACTTAGTCATAGAAAGGTGGCTTAATGGGAAGTTATGTTTTTTTAAAGTTTTAATATTGTAATGCAATTGTTAAAAAGATGAAGTAATATTCTCTCCCAATAATTTGTTTTTTCAATTGTTTCAATGCCACTTTGTTTTTGAGGAACGATAACTAACAATTGGTATTGCAAAGATTTGTTCTTAAGGGGGCCGTGAGAGTAAAATCTAAAAGCATGGAAGGAAATGCAAATCTCCCAACAATAACAATATCAATCTTAAATGGTGAACATTATCTATTCAGGAAGTTCAAATGGAAGCTTACCTCGAAACTTTAGGTCTATGAGAAGCAGTAGAAGAACCATACTATAAAGTTTCTACACTATTTGACAATTCAACAATGATGCAAATAAAAGATCATAAGGATAGGGAAACCATGAAAGTTAAGGCAAAGATGACCTTTTTTGTTATAGTATCACAAACAATTTTAACTTGAATCATGTCTTTAAAGTCATTCAAAATCATTTGGGAATTTCTTAAAAAAGAAGTATAATAGAAGAAGTGTTGAATCTTAATAGATATTTTTAATTACAAAAGATGAAGGAATAAAAAAACATTATAGAATATTCTAAAAGGCTTTTAAGCATAACAAATAGAGTAAGCCTACTTGATATTGAATGTAATGACTCTCAGCATTATTGAAAAAAAAAATGGTTTTTGTACATGAAAGATTTTAGGCTATCATAACTATGTTGGAAAACATCAAGGACATATCTAAAATCACTCATCACAGTTGTTTAGTTCTTTGCAAGTACAAGAATGAGTTATGAGAGAAGAAAGCTTGTTAAGGAAACATCGTTGACCAAATATGAAAAAAGTGAGAGATAATAAAAAAAGAACATGAATAAGAAACAAGCAAATGGAAAATGATCCTTCAAAAATGAAAACAAAGTTGGAAGTTCAAAGGAAAGGTATCCTCCTTGCAAGCATTGTAGCAAGATGGATCATCCTCCATTCAAGTGTTGGAGAAGGTTCGATACTAAGTGTATCAAGTGCAATGAACTTGGACATAAAGTTGTCATTTGTTGAAACAAAACCTAGCAGCAAGAAAAAAAAATGTTAGAATTGCAAAGGAAGACGAAAAAGATCAAATTTTTGTTGCAATCTTTTTTTCAAGCAATGTTTCAAGTGAATCCTAACTCGTTTCAGCCTGTCAAACAAACAAAAAGTAAGCACGTATGCGGCCTACCAGTCTTTGACTTTCTTTGAAGGTTGGTTTTCGAGCGGAATGGTTTTGAATGCACCGATCACCCTATTCCTAATAAAAACTTAAGCCTTCAAAATTTTCAAAAGTCAAGATAGGTCATTGAAAAGAATTTAGGTTGAATTGAACTACACACAATTTTTTCAAAATCACGTTTCTAAGAATGAAAATTTTTAATTAAATTATTTTACTACAGTATTGATTGTCAAACAACATAAAATAATCAATTGAAATTCGCAAACAATCAGATATAATTCTTGTTGAATTCTAGCAACAATGAATTTTAGTTTTCAAAGCGAGTCAAAAGATCAAAAAAATAATTAGTTTAAATTCACAAACAACATATTGAATTTTCAACAATACTAAAACATGAAAAGAGGAGACCAATCACTTAAACAATACATATAACCAATAATTAGTCAGAAATGCAATGAACTGCAAATAATCTCAATTTTTACATATTATCAATTTTAAGAAAATACATTCAACTAAACTTATATTTCAATTGAGTTAAATTTCAATTCTTGCACAAACTATGCAAAAATGAGAATCAATACAAAAGGCAGGATCAGAGAGACAATATACAATACTATTATATCGATTCACTCTTTTTCAATAGCTACATTCAGTCTCCTTGCAAACTTTACAAAGATTCCACTAAAGTCAGAAAAACCGTACACAATTACACCAAAATACAATCTTGCATCCTGCAAGATTCAATAACAACCTTTGCAGCCTCTATCACACCTTTACAATTAAAAACATATCTAATTATGGACCACGATCCAATACAAACAGTAGAGATGTAAAATCACTATCAAAATCCACAACAATAGTAAAATAATTATTAAAAAATGTTGCAGAAGACTTTCCTAACTCAAGAAATAAACAACCTCATTGTGGAAAAGGATGCTCCAAAAAACTTTTTTCTTTGATTCTTGATCGAAAGCTTTCACAAACTTGAATGAAACATAAATATTCCAAAAACATAACGCTCTGTGTAATCTATCTCAAAAATTTGTGTTTTGTTCTTATTTCTAAAGTTCTCATATCAGTTATTTATAACATATATGCTTTAGTAAAAACAACTGACTAAAAACACATCTGAATTAATTTATTTTACTAAAAAAATTTCACCAATTAAGGCACTCGATTGATTTCAAAAATGTATAAAGATGCAATATATGTGAACCAATTGATCACGAAGAAACTTTCAAAGACACCAAATGAAAAAATTAAATGAAGGAGAAGTTGTTTATGATTGAAAAGAACAAAATGTTGAAACTTGTTGATAAACCATAAGACAAACGGACAATTGGACTAAAATAGGTATTTAGAACTAAATTAAATGTTAATAGTTCAATTATCAAGCATATAACATATAACAGGACTTGTAGTTAAAGAATATACTTAGATTTTTGGTATTGATTTATCTAACATATTTCAACCGTTGTAGACTTAATATAATAAGATTACTTCTTGCAATTTCTGCTTAACTTGGCTGAAAAAGACATCAAATAAATGTCAACTAGTATAAAGTTTATTGATGAGTTTAAGTTAGACATGATGCAAGGTTTTGAAATGATTGACCTTGATTTGATGAACTATTTTCTTGAAATGGATGAATCATGAAAAATCAAGTTTTCAATTGTAAAAGAAAATATGTAAAGGAGATTCTCACAAAATTTCAAAATAGAGAATTGTAATGAAGTTAATACTCTCATGAGTCAAAAGGAAAATGTATTTAGGAGATAATGTTGTAAGCATTTTGTTTTGTTTTATACGTGGTCCTAGTGAAATACAACTAAAAGTAGCAAAAACAATTGTCGGGTGTATCAAAGGAACCATCAACTATGTAGTAAGCTTCAAAGAAGGCAAAATATGAAGTTGTTTGGGGGTACTTTAAAAGTGATTGGGTGGATCTATGAAAAGTATTTTGAAATATTGTTTTACTTATAGCTTAAGAGTTTTTTTATGGTGTTCAAAAAAATGGATATTGTGGCTCAATCAACTGTAAAATCTTCACAACAATAGTAAATGAAGCTTTGTGAAGTATTTATGGACAATCAAACAGAAATTGCCACCTCTCACAACCCTTGTTTCATGCAAAGACAAAACAATTCAATATTAAACTTTTTTTTTTCTTTAGAGAGGTGAAAAAATATGGAGAAATACTGCAAGATAGAAGAACAGTTGAGTGACATTTACAAAGCTTTTATCATTATGGAAGTTTGAACTGCTTAGAGAAGAACTTGCTTTAAAGCAAGGAGGAGTTTTATAATGTTGCTTTAGGAATCCACATATATTTTCAAAGTATATTCTAGTTTTTAGAAACAGATAAGATTTACATTATTTAGTCAAAAGAGTTAAAATTCATATGGCTTAGTCATAGGAGCGGGGGTTAATGAGAAGTTATCTTTTATTAAGGTTTTAATAATGTTGTAATAATGAAGTAGTCTTTCAAGGACAACGAACGAGCAAAGCTCTCAAATCCAAAAGTCTATGGTAAACTTGGCTTCAAACAAATGTATGGCTTTAACCTCTCTTTACTGGGGAAACAAGGTTGGTCACAGCCCATCCTATATTGATGGCGTAGAATCTGTAATGTCCAGGTTCTATTGAGGCAAGGTCATAGATGGAAGATTGGAGATGATACACATGTAAGTTTCTGCAATCAACCATTGGTCAGAGGTAAATGACGAAGGTTGGTGCTTAAAAAATATTGTACAAGCAATGAAAATGTGAAGGTGATGGACTTGTTAATTACTGAGCAAAAAATGTGGAACGAGAACAGAACATCATATTCATGTTGTCTCATAACCACTACGTGAATGAGATTATAAATACCCATTTGTATAATAGTGTCATTGAGTATGCAAGGATATGGGCAAGGGAAACTAACGGCGTGTACTTGGTAAGGATTGCCTACGAAGTTTAACTTCACAATTGTAAGTTAAAATGCAGATGAATGAGAATTGGTTTTTGATTTGGAACTTGGAGGCGGAGCCCCAAGAGTAAAATTTTTGCTTTGGCACACACAATTGCATTATGTTATCTCTACATGAGTCAGGTTAAGAATGAAGTGCAATGGTCAACATCCTCACATTCTTCATAAAGTGCAATGTGGATGATGCTTCCATAACACTCACCAGATCACGAGCTGGGCATTTTGCTTCAGGGATAGCTTCGGAGTTTATGCTTGCCAAAATAGTGTTGGAATAAAGGTTAGAGATTCTTCTTATAATTTTGAAATCCTAAAGCCTAACTTATCTGGTTTCTAGTATTCTGGCAAGCACTTTTAGAGAAAAGGACTATAGTCTTGGTAGGATTAACCTTTTGGCAAAAATTGGAGCATAAAACATAAAAAATGGTTTGAATTATCTCCACTTTGTTAAGAGACACCTTGCTAAATAAAGTCACATCATTTTCAAAAGCAACAAGAGAAAGCATAACAAACATAAATTATCCCAGTATTTATCATCAATAGCTGCATGAATAAAGATGAGATAGATGTTCCATGTTTATCACAAACAACTAAGGAGAGTGAATCACGTTGTATTATGCTTCTAGCTAGCTGAAATTCGTGGAGAGCTTCTCCATTCCATAACAAGATGAGAGCTTTAATCCAGGTGTTTTCTCCAATCTTTTTTTAAAATTCTATAATGACAGTTATTCTTAATGATCGGATAAACTTTTATTATTGGAATATAAATTAAATTAATTGTTCTTAATTAACAAAAATAACATTGTAAGTTTAAATTTTGTTTGATATACACAGTCATTTAGACAAGTGTAATATTTAATGAATTCATTCATAATTATTATTTATTTCAACAGATAAATCTTATTTAATGTATCTTCATAAATATTACCTTAAGTGTAATATCATTCATATATTTCACAACATAATTTAATGATAACATTAAAAACATTCCTTCTTATATTAAAAAGATACTGTTCTTTTATAGTAAATTTTATAAACTAAATATAAAGATAAATTAAAATATACTAAAATACTTCCTAAAATGTATTAAAAAAACCGCTGATCAAAAAAGTTCAAAAAAATGTTCCAAGAACAAATTGCGTTAATTTTGATAGTGATCATAAAAGTTTTAGTAGGATTTTGAAAATACAAAATACCTAAACTTCCTGCCTTCCTAAAGTTTCAGGAGACCCAAGTCACTCTCCATGTCCAAAAACACCAACCTGATTATAAATAGGAGACCGGTGAAGCTGACAGTAAAATCTAACATTGTCCCCTAGTAAGGACAAGTTAAATTCGCGAACACAAAGCTCAAGGTACCAATGCATCTCCAACTTTTCACCATAATATTAGAACATATTTTTTTTCTGTACACTGAATTCAGGTTGATTCAAAAATCCCTAAATAAGGAGAGCAAAGCTGAAGAATAACCAAACATCACACAAATGTACATACACATCCTTAGGAAGGTCAATGAACCAATATCATAGGAGAAAGTATTATCTCCTAAAGTGATCTCTCATAAAGAAGGGATATCTAAGGGCTTCCTTTGCTGTAAGTCTTTCAGAGGGATCAAATCTAAGTAATCCCTGTAACAGATGTATGAGATCGCCCGCTGAATGATCTACATGCTGCATTACAAGGTTCTGCAAATATTTGTCGAGAAAGAAGTGCTCACTAATGTCAGTATAAGTAATTCAAAATGCTTTTTATATAGTAAGTAAAATGAGATAGTGAAAAATTAAACAAACCTGTAGCCTAGGAAGCTTCATTACAGCTTTGATACTCTCCCTTGAGGTTGCACCCTCGGGCCAGTCTAATCTACCCCTCCTAACATACTTCTCGGCATTTCGGCTAAACATTTTCACGACAAAATACACATCAATAATTAAATTAAGGTTGGATCAATTGAAAGTTACCATGGTAAGTCACTTACTCAACTCTCTTCAACATGTGCTGTGGTAAAGGACCAAGTACCCTTTCCATCATAGCAAGATGTTCTAAATTTTCATGAGTCTGAAACAAAGCTTCGCCCTGTAAAAGAAATACACAAGTTATAGCATATAAAATAAAAGATGGATAATCGTTCTATGTATAAAAGATTGTGAAAGATCCAAACATACCGTGCATAACTCAACCAATATACATCCTACACTCCAAATATCACATGGATAGCTCCAGCCAAGTCCTAAAACACCAATAAAAAAATTAACTATTTATAAGACATACAATACTGTTACTATAATTGTCAACGCTCTACGAGCAAACACAGTTAAGGCAGGCATTCTTTCCACAGCTTTTCATATAACATACCAAGGATAACTTCAGGAGCTCTATAATGACGAGTTGATACAATGTAAGTCTGATCTTCTCGCTCATAAGTGGTGCTGCCAAAATCAATAACCTTTATGGCACTAGATTTGGGAACTCTCTTGAAATAGGTACTTGGTGATCTAGATGAACTCTGTAAAACAAAAAATACATTGGATCCCAGAGACTGATCAACCAATCTAGGCAATGAAAAATGGCACTACAAAATTTTAACCATAAACAATTGCCATTACAAATTACCAACTATCTACAAACACCCATTTCAACCAGAAGCTGCTCTTTTAAAGTAATGTTACACAGTGCACTTTGAAGGTCATTATTAAAGATTTAAGTCCAATAATATCCGATATAAATTAACATTTGCAAGGTTACACGTGTACAAGCTTCATAGATGAAAAACAATTAAGAGCCACGTGCGTGAAAAAGAAAAGTACCTTGTAGTCAGGCACTTTGACGTACTCTGGTGAAACTAGCAATATGTTTTCAGGCTTCAGGTCAGTATGAATCATACGCAAATCATGCATGACTGCAAAATCATAAAACTATATGATTAAACAGGGCGACACAAACAACAGTCTAAGAATATTAAGATTACAACATATATTGTCATTAGCAGTTAATCATATATAATAATAAAGAACACAAAGCGAAGCATGGGGAAAAAATAGCTCAAAAGGAAGCTAGTTCAAGTAAACTACACACATGCTATACATTCCAATAGTTGTCTGCCAATCTCGCGGACAAGATCAATGGGAAATGAGCGATAATTGTTTTTCCGAAGAAAATCGTATAAGCTTGGTCCAAGTTTCTCAAACACCTGTTAAAACCATTTAAATTCATCGTTGTCTTAACCCCCAAATTATTTGTAAATTGGGGAAATCATTCCATCACAAATTAAATACTTACAATACAGATATGATTACGATAGTCAAACCAGTTCCGTATTTGCACACAACTGCAAGGAATAAGCTCATTTAACCAATGCAATGGAATCAAGGATTTTACACTGTATTTTGCTTGTACTAGCATAGGCGACAAATTAGATTAAATCTACTTACCGATTGCCTCCTTTGTCATGTTTACCAAGCTGTTGCAACACCTCAATTTCTATCATGGCTGCTTCACGATACTTCTTTATCCCACGGACAATTTTAATTGCAACCATTTCCTTCCTTTCTCGGTCCCAGCATTCTAAGACCTGCCCAAAAGTTCCTTCACCCATTTTGCTATGGATCTTATCTGCAAACATATTACACAAAAATATAAAAAAGCAAGCCTAGCCAATGCAATGAACTGTAACATCCAGTTGAACATATACTGCCCAAATGTTTATCCACCCTAGGAAATAAAATCTTAACAAGATAAAGAAAAAGTTAAAGTTGAAACAAGAATAATTGGTTAAGATATTAAAAAAACATAAAAATTAAAAAAACATAAAAGTATGTCCACAATTAAAAGTTAAGGTTGAGTATGCATGTGAATGCTGAGTTTCGCAAGCAAATTAACACGTCTCTAAAAATATTAACTATGACCTATATATGTACATATGAATGTAAATTTCTTAATGATGGTAAGTGTAATTACAGCGAGAAGTTAAATTTTCTCCAAGCGCAAACATGTAATGTCCATCTTTGTCATCATCTCGCCAAGGGGGAGAACCATTTTGAGCAACAGCCTTAACAAATAGGGAACAAGTGGTATGTTCTGAGGGACCCCTTGAAGGAGCATAGCTTGAAATAGCTCCAACATCTTGTCCACAAAACAATCCTACCTGAGCCTACACACAGCCATCCATTCATGCACCACTCAATAGTTAAAAAAAAAAAAAACAACTTCATCCCACTGTAATCAACGCAACCTACACTCTCACCACCAACTCAGAATATAACTAAAAAATATGACATGAATTAAATAAGCAATCGAGCTCCAGTACACGCAAAATTAATTATCCAGGGCATAAAAAAAAAAAGAAAAGACAAGTATTGAAAAACATTTCAATAATTCACTTTAGAATAAAATACAGGCAATTAACTACACAAATTCCCCTTGGTAAAGGTTTCAAATATAAAATCTTAAATGACAGATCCCGTATTTACAAATGTCAATTTCCAAAACTATTTTACGTTACATGAAAACGAATGATCTGATGATGTAAATCACAAGATATAAGTTGAAAAAATCTTGAGAAAAACGAAAACAAACAGAGAATTACGTCAATAAAAATCATGCAGGAAGAACAGAAACTGTATAAAGGATATCAAACTCCATTCTTAAAAGCCATATTGAAAATATATATTTATCAATACCAGATCTATGCACATATAAATCATAAATGAAACCGATTTACCACAGAGACCACACAAAATTAATCTAACAAAAATAAAGTCAAACGAATAAATAACAAATATCAACTTCTTTACCGATACACAGTCACGTAATATTGAGTAAAAGTGCAAAACCTCATAGATCCATTAAATAAAACACAGAAAAAATCGTCGCACAGCCCTGTGAGACAAAAGGAAACATTACCTGGTCCAAACATACCTAATCTACACATATTCCACCAGATCTACAAGCACAAAAGATAAAAGAACAAGAAAATAAAAGGAATTATCAGATCTGAGATTTTAGGATGAATATGCTACCTTAGGGACCTCAGGAATGTCCCAACCCAACCTCGCTCTCTTTCTCGGACGCCGATCCATGTGAGAGTGAAGAAATTCGAAGACGCGTTCCATCTCCATGATTCGAAACGCTACGAAACTTCAAAGAAGAGAAATTCTAAGATGGAAGAGAAAATGTGTTTGTGTGAAGATAGAGCCTTAGCTTCTGAAACCCTAATCTCGATGTTAGGCCAATAATAACGACCGTGGAGGCGGTTCAGATGAAATCTTACCGTCCACGTGTCCACGCAATGGAGCATCTTGATTAAAGGGTTGGATCGGGCTATCAAAGTAAACTATGGTTGAACTAGAGTCAGCCATTTAACCATGATTTGGTCAGGATTGGTGGGCCTGTGGAATGGAATAAATAATTGCAAACATTTAGGTATGATTGTTTTCTAAAAAAATCCTTTTCCAAAAAACTTTACAAAACTCAAAATTTTGTTTAGGGCTTAGGGTGAAATATTTACTAAAGAAGAACTATTTTTGTTTTCAGTTCTAAATCCAAATATGGGAATGTCGAATTAAACTTTGCTTTTGCATACCATCTTAAGAAATTAGTTCATATTCGAATTTTCAAAAGGACTAAATTTTGACCACATTTATCTCTCTTTTATAATAAAAATTTACGAAAAATATATTTAAAATATATAAATATATTTTTATTATGTTAAACTTATTAAGTACTGAATCCTTTATTATAATTGAAATAATACTTAAATTCTTTCGTTATTAATGTAAATTTATGTTAATATATACTTAATAAGTGTAAAATATTAATAACAAACTTAATGTTATATTAAAATTAATAAATTAGTCAAATTATTACTATTAATTTTTAAAATAATTTTACATTAATTTAATTATCAATAATAAATTTAAAATTAATGATAAAAATGTTACTAAAAATTGGTTTTATAATATACCATATTTAGAAATAACATCATAAAGTTGAAAATTAATTTTTGTCTTTTGTTTTTATTTTTTATTCATTAATATTATTTTTTAAATTAATTTATAGCAATAAAACAATATTCATTGTCAAAGTGAATTAAAATCGAAAGAATAAGATTATTAATTTAATCAATTATATTTTTTATTAATTTAAAAAATTGTATTAAAGTTTTACTAGAGTAGTTAATAAAAAGAGCATCTTTTTGAATTTTGTTTTGTTATTTATAGTTTAATATTTTTTTGCCTTGGTTTCATATTGTAAATGTTATTTACATGTTTGCATAATATTGTAAGGCCAAAAAGAAATTAACATTCAAAGTTGATGGGTGAATTCATCTGAATCAAACATTTAATATTTTCAAAATTTTCCATTTGATTTGTTTATTCTTCTCATACAATATTTTATATGTTTTTAGCATACGATATTTAAAATATGTTTGCTAACCTTTTTTTAGCATACAATGTTCACACCAACTCAATTTTCTTTTTAATTCTACCACAATGAAAACAATCTCACTCAACTTTTAACCTCAATTGAATATTTTCAAACCAAGAATCTTAAATTTTAATACTTTATAATTTATAAATATTAGTTTCATGAATAAATAAATAACAATGTTTGACTAAAATGAAACTATTCATACAATCAATACTATAATTAGATTATAAAAACTTATTATACAAATAAACAAATATTTTTATTCCAAATCATCCTAAAATTTTAATTAATACTTGTAATATTTTAATATAATTCGAAATTGGACTGTAAAAAAGTTTGAGATATGATGATGTGATTCTAAATTTAGGAGACATTTGGTATGCCATATCAAGTAATTATTGTGAATCAAAAATCATCAAAATTGTGATATATAAGCATGACTAAATTTTGATTGACAAAAAATTTTCTTAAAAGCATTTATGTAAAACAATTTGCAAAATAAAATGGTAACAGATATATTTATCGTAAAATTAATTATTTGTCTCATTAAATAATAAGAGTAATACAATACTGTTATCATTTAAAATTTCAACTCGTGAAAATTAAATTCTTTTATCTAAGGAAGCTTTTTCATGGAAAACTTATCTTAAAAAGATAATTGAAAAAAACTTAGTAATATTACTTTTAAAAAGGGCAACATTCCCGCCATTAATTTTAGGAAACTAGAATTTAGATTGGCAGGTGACAATATTCTGAACTTTTCCATTGTCATCAGCTGTTGAATTCAAGTAAAAGGTTTACAAGTTGTGTTTATATTATTAGTATATAAAATCTATCCTTAATAAATATTTATAATTTTGAAATCATAATTATACACTCTTATAGACATAATTACTTATACATGATGCATTATTTTAATAGCAAGACGTTACACTCCATACTCTTAAACACGTAAAGAAGTTTTCCTTATATATTTGAACACTTATTTTTAATTAAATCATTCAGGTAGTAATTTTATTACTTTAATTTTAAATTTTGGTTATTCTCATTACAAATAACGATATATACAAACATCATCATGAACTCAGTTTACGATAATCAGCTCAGTCTTCTCCTTATCTTCCCCCCTCCCCCCACATCTTATTTAGACTCGAAAACCACAGCCTGCTTTCCGTGTTTCAAAGTCAGCAAACTTCACAACCAGGGTGACGCGGGAAGCGAGAAACGAGTCATTTAATTCCCCTCCTATAGAAACTTTTTAAGTCCCGCAGAGGTCACGAAGCAATGTGTAAATGGCCATAATATAACTTTATCCCCATAATATGCATATTTTTCTTCTGTACATTGAATTCAGATTCATTTGAAATTCCCTAAATAAGGATTTTTTCAGCATAGCCTTGGAGTGAGGAAGGTTGCTGAGAAACCAGCCATCACATGGATGTGAGTTCCTTTGTACACATCCTTGAGAAGGTGAATGATGCGGTGTCTCAGAAGGTGAATTATCTCCTAAAGTGATCTCTCATAAAGAAGGAATGTCTAAGAGCTTCCTTGGCTGTAAGTCTTTCAGAAGGGTCAAATCTAAGTAACCCCTGCAAGAGATGTATGAGATCGCCGGCTGAATGATCTACATGATGCATTATATGGTTCTGCATATATTTGCAGAGAAAAATTGTTGATTAATGTCAATATAAATAATTCAAATTGCTTTATACAGTTAAATCAAAAAGTTAAAATTAAACAAACCTGTAGCCTTGGAAGCTTCAATACAGCTTTGACACTCTCCCTTGAAGCCGCACCATCAGGCCAGTGTAATCTACCCCTTCTAACATACTTCTCAGCATGTCGGCTAATCATGTGCAAAACAATATAAAAACTCAATAATCAAAATTTAAGTATCAACCAATTGAAAGTTCACATTGTAAGTCACTTACTCGACTCTCTTCAACATGTGCAGTGGTAATGGACCAAGTACCCTTTCCATCATTGCAAGGTGTTCTAAATTTTCATGAGTCTGAAATAATGCTTCCCCCTGTAAAAGAAAGTCACACTTTATAAAATAGAAACTATCGAGATGGATAGGTGCGACAAGTGTAAAGGTTTTGAAAGAGACAAACATACCGTGCATAACTCAACCAATATACATCCCGCACTCCAAATATCACATGGATAATTCCAGCCAAGTCCTAAATCAACATTGCAAAAATCAACTATTTAGCAGACACAAAGCCATCATCACAGTTGTCAAAGGTCAACATACAAACAAGCAATTTAGGAAAGCATTATTTCCACAACATTGCACTATGTATATGCATTTGTGTGTGTGTGTGTGTGTATTATACCAAGGATGACTTCAGGAGCTCTATAATGACGAGTTGATACAATGTAATTCTGATCTTCTCGCTCATAAGTGGTGCTGCCAAAATCAATAACCTTTATAGCACTTGATTTGGGAACCCTCTTGAAATAGGAACCCGGAGATCTGGATGAACTCTGTTAATAAAACAACGGAGGTCAATGATTCGTCAACCAATCTAAACAAGAGAAACTGTTTCATTCTATGTTCTCAAGGTCCAACTCGTTCCAGACTGGAATTAAAGAGTCGATCTTGTATAAATCAAAATTTCCAGAGTGCACACTGATGCATGAAATGCACCCTTATAGTGCAAACAGTTCCAGGAACATAGGGTGCAGGAAGTCTAAAACAAAAAAGAATCACGGGTACCTTGTAGTCAGGAACTTTGACATACTCTGGTGACACTAGTAGTATGTTTTCCGGCTTCAGGTCAGTATGAATCATCCGCAAGTCATGCATGACTGCAAATTCATAAAATAATTCGATTAGAAAGTTATCCAAGCGACACAAACATCACATTCCACGAGTATACTAAATCTACATTATGTATTGCCATTACCAGTTAAAGATATAACATAATAATATGTACAAAATGAAAGATGTGGGAGAAAAAGCTCAAAAGGAAGCTAGTTCAAGTAAATACTACACACATGCTATACATTCCAATAGTTGTCTGCCAATCTCACGGACAAGATCAATGGGAAATGAGCGATAATTGTTTTTCCGAAGAAAATCGTATAAGCTTGGTCCAAGTTTCTCAAACACCTGTTAAAACCATTTAAATTCACCATTGTCTTAACCCCCAAAGTATTTGTAAATTGGGGAAATCATTCCATCACAAATTAAATACTTACAATACAGATATGATTACGATAGTCAAACCAGTTCCGTATTTGCACACAACTGCAAGGAATAAATGCATTTAACCATCGCAATGGATTCAAGGACTTTACATTTAATTTGCTTGTATTAGCATAGAAGACAGATTAGATTAAATCTACTTACCGATTGCCTCCTTTGTCATGTTTACCAAGCTGTTGCAACACCTCAATTTCTATCATGGCTGCTTCTCGATACTTTTTTATCCCTCGGATAATTTTTACTGCAACCATTTCCTTCCTTTCTCTGTCCCAACATTCTAAGACCTTCCCAAAAGTTCCTTCACCCATTTTGCTATGGATCCTAACTGCAAACATAATAAAGAAGTATCAACAGTGAAAGCCTTAGGACATAAAATATTTTTTTCCAAAAATGTTTGTGAAATAAAATGTTCCTTCATCAATTTGAACATATAATTTCAAAATGTTTTCCCACCTTGGACCACCAAGATATAAAAATCTCACAGGAACTTTATTACATAAGGTATTAGATATAAAATAAATTAAATCCACATTTAAAAGTTAAAGATGTGAATATTAGAATGCCTAGTTTTGCAAGCAAATTATTACAGCTACGAAATACGTAAACTATCATTTGACAATGTAATGTAACATGAATGTAAATTTCTTAATGATGGTAAAAGTGTAATTACAGCGAGAAGTTAAATTTTCTCCAAGTGCAAACATGTAATGTCCATCTTTGTCATCGTCTCGCCAAGAGGGAGAACCATTTTGAGCAACTGCCTTAACAAATAGAGAACTAGTGCTATGTTCTGAGGGACCACTTGAAGGAGCATAGCTGGAAATAGTCCCAACATCTTGTCCACAAAACAATCCTACCTGAGCCTACACACAGTCATCCATTCATTTACCACTTAATAATTAAAAAACAAAACAAAACTTCATCCCGTTGTTATCAACTCAACTAAGCTTTCACAAGCACCTCAGAATATTACAAAAAAAAATACAATCAGTTTAGTATCGAAACAAAATAACATAAGCAATTCATTTTCCAAATTCCATTCACATTAGCTTTCAAGGATTGGATCTTACATAAAGGATTCCCTCTTTATAAATAATAACATCAAAAAGTTTATTGAATTATTAAGAAAACGAACGATCCAATGATGTAAATAAATAAAAAATGTAAATTGATAGCAAATTCTAGATACATATGTAACTACGAACAATGATTCACGTCAACAAAAGTCATATAACAAGAACAAATGAAAAAAAAAAAACACCCACATCAAATTTTTTACCGTCACACGGTTAATTAAAGGGGCAAGAGAAAGCAAATCCTCACAAAAATCCTATGAGAAATGAAAACGTTACCAACTCAAACATACCTAATCTGCACTAGATCAACAGGCTGAAACGATGGGAAACACGATAAAAAGAAAAAAGAGCTATCAGATCTGAGATTTTAGGAAGAAGAAGGTACCTTAGGAGCCTCAGGGATGTCCCAGCCCAATCGTGCTCTCTTTCTCGGGCGTCGATCCATGTGAGTGTGAGGAAATTCGAAAACGCGTTCCATTTCCATGATTCAGAGAACTTCAAAAGAAGGGAAAAATTAGGATGAAGGAGAAATATGTGTTTTTGTGAAGACAGAGAGCCCCATCTTCAGGAACCCAATCTTGATGTTAGCCTAAAAAAAACGTCCATGGAGGAGGTTGGGATGACATTTGGTTAAGGGGGATTGTGTTGCCAACTTTACTACAGTTAGATATGGGACAGCCTTTAACCATGGTTTAGTATGGATAGGTGGATTCTTTTTTCCAATAATTCATCACTATTTCAATACTTTATCTTAAAATAGCAGGAAACTTAAATAAAGTCTGATGAATAATTATTTTATGGATAACTTAACTTTAACAGTATCATACAGTTCGAACTTGATTCAACACACTAATTATATATGTTCAACTTCTTGAATAATGTAATAGAGTCAGAAATAAAATAAATAATTATAAATATTGAGTGTAGATTTTTTCTTAAATCAATAATTTTTCCATTTATATTTACATTATATATAATAAAAATTATATAATTATTAACATTAATAATAAATTTTATAATAAAAATAATTTAATTTTAAATTTTGGAATCTATATATAGAGAGAGATTCTGAATATTAAAAAATATTAATTTATGGAATAGAAATATCATTTCTATAGAAATATCATTTCTATAGAAATTATTTCTAATGATATTAAATGACCAGATCAAATTGTGATTTTTACTATTTTTTTTCAACAACACATTTATAAAATTCTAGTATATATGGAAATGATTTTGAAAAGCTTTTCTTAAACATGAAAAATATTCAATAAACATAAATTCTTTTTTACTACTTTATTTCAATTATCGAAACTTGTCTATTTCTTAACAAATATATAACTTTAATATTATTATTGACATATATAAGTATTTCTTTTAAGATTATTATTTGTTTTCTTTTTACATGCTTTCAATTATTTTCCATGCAATATTCTAGCATTTTTCTCAAACAAATATATTTAAACTTTCAACACATGTTATGTGATAAAAATTTTGTGACTAAGTTATAATATTTGTACTCCAAAATATGAAATATGCTTAATATACAGTCTTTAAAATTTTACAAAATTATAATTTACCAATAGCAACATAAAAATATTACGAACCCCTTTATCTTATAATGGTTAACTGTTTTTCAAGTTGTTGGTGATACCAGGAACAAATTTGAAGGAGCTAAAAGTGGAACAATAGTATTTGCATCCAGCTGCTTTATATAAATGTAGTTATGACATTATTAAAGCTGACGAAGAAGGATATTATATTTTCAATACTTAATTTTGTACGGATAATTTTTTTAAATTAAAGTATGATGATAAAAATAATTTAAAAAAAATAATAACATAAAAAATATTTATTAGTTTAAGTTTTTTATACTTGATTTGTAAGTTTTAAAATAAATATATAAAAAAAATTGTTTTGCTTAAATAAATAAAATAAAAATAGAGTAGTTTAGATTTGTCTGTTAATGTTTTAAATAAATAATTAAAAAAATATATAACGGAAAAAACAGAAAAGAATAGGGTCTTTAATAAAAGGAGGGAGAACCATGATGAGAGGGAGGACTAAAAACAAACATATACTAGAGATAG
>Ga0099824_1002851_pt1 | contig 25318 bp, 12 predicted proteins | sample SiratrowhiteBW_FD_76837 | JGI IMG/M metagenome (GOLD analysis project Ga0099824, IMG submission 76837) | Root nodule microbial communities of legume samples collected from California, USA - Siratro white BW | ecosystem: Host-associated > Plants > Roots > Nodule | place: USA: California...
CCAAAACGCCATCATAGATATGATTAAGACACAGAAATTTCAAAGGTTGTGTTGATGTGGAAGTTGTTCAGCCACCAAGATGTAGAAAAGCCCCATGACTCCAGAGTGCATTTGGGTGTTGTTATATCTAACCTCTAGAGTTAGGGTTTCACCATCCTTTATTTTGATACTACCTGCTTTAGGATAACAAGTGGACATTCCTACAACGTACCCTTTCTCATTCCCTGCTTCATTTCCATTTCCATATTTTGGTATTGAAGAACAAATAACTCCCCCATCCTGAATTATTTTCACAGCAAAATTTCAAAGACTTAGTTAACATCTCACAAGTTTTTTTACATTGGAGTATAAACATCATACAAATCAAGTTACAATGACATGGGTCCAAATTGAAAGTAGTAAAAGAAGCAGAGATATCCTATTCCCAACAACTATATGGAAGACTTTCTTCCTTTTACATTTGCTGGTGAATGTTGGAAGAGTGCATTAAGAGAATCAAAAGAGGTCTAGCAATAAAAAAGATTGAAAAAGAGTCATTACTGGTAAATGAACTAAAATCCGAAATAAATTTCTGAATTTTTATCAGAAGTATTATGTTTAGATCCTCAATTGAAGCCAATGACAAGAAAGAACAAGTGGTGGGAATCTAGAATTCCTTTTAATTTTAAGGGTAAAATTATACCTAGCACCATTTGCTATGATTATATAATTTTTGCTTATTTACTAATTTGACTAGATAGTAATGAAGTTTCATTATTGGTTGAAAGGTAAAACGAATTACGAATTCTCACACTATGGTATGGCGCTACGTAAGGTTGATGAAGATGAACGGTGCACAGAACTCGACGGCATTGTCCTGCTTTATGTACTTCTTGGCGAGATTGAGGTAGAAGAAGAAAGGCTTCTTAGTTTTCGAATCCTGAATTCGAATTATCTTCTTGCCTTTCTCTTTGACGGCGTTAATGTTGGCGTTCATGTTCGTAGGAGCACCCTCCGTTATCTCTATCACCATTTCTCTCTTAGCCGCAGATTTTGCAGTGCGCTACTATCACTGAAATCCTTCTCCACCAACAAATAGAAATGGATTATCTACTATGGTAAGAAAGTATTTATAACCACGTATAGAAGTAATACAAAAGGTCCCCATATGTTACCAGATCAAATGAATCATGAGTAACATAATCACTACTGGAAAACCAGTATATGTTGTTTTGGATAATAACAAGGATAGCAAACACTTATTCTATTATATTGAATATTTGTGTCAAACATCTATATCACATGTTTTGAATTTTAGCATACTATTAACACTACATTGGCCGTCTTCTCCAACAATGAGGTATAAGCCATCGATAAGGCTAGCAAGACCAACCATCTTCGACGAATGGATAAATGTCACATAAAGGATACTCACATAAAGGATACTCATACGTTGAAGATGGTTGGTCTTGCTAATCTGATCGATGGCTTATACCGCATTGTTGGAGAAGACGGTCAATGTAATGTTAATAGTATGCTAAAATTCAAAACATGTGATATAGATGTTTGACACTATAGGTTGGGACACCCTTCTAACAAGGTTTTAGATCATGTTTGTAAGAACAATATAGATATTCAATATTGTAGAATAAGTGTTTGCTATCCTTGTTATTATGCAAAACAACATAGACTGGTTTTCCATAGTAGTGATTCTGTTACTCATGATTCATTTGATCTGGTAACATATGGGGACCTTTTGTATTACTTCTACACGTGGTTATAAATACTTTCTTACCATAGTAGATAATCCATTTCTATTTGTTGGTGGAGAAGGATTTCAGTGATAGTAGCGCACTGCAAAATCTGCTGCTAAGAGAGAAATGGCGATAGAGATAACGGAGGGTGCTCCTACGAACATGAACGTGCTCCTACGAACATGAACGCCAACACTAACGCCGTCAACGAGAAAGGCAAGAAGATAATTCGAATTCAGGTTTTGAAAACTAAGAAGCCTTTCTTCTTCTACCTCAATCTCGCCAAGAAGTACATAAAGCAGGACAATGACGTCGAGCTCTGTGCACTGTTCATCTTTATCAACCTTACGTAGTGCCATACCATACCGCAGTGTGAGAATTCGTAATTCATTTTACGTTTCAACCAATAATGAAACTTCATTAGATAGCAAGAATATTGATCTGTCGAGAATGAAAATAATTATTGAACAGCACCTGTCCGTATAGAGTTGAAGCAATTGCAGCTGCGTGTAGATGACCAAAACCATATATGACATAACCACCAGTTTGCATTTTGAGGCTTGTTTTCCTTACATCAATGCAAGCACTACTACTGTTGTAGCCTTTGCTACAACATTCGACCTGATACTCAATCTGAACGAAATATATAAATCCTTTGTTACTTGGGGAGAGCTCATATTGAGTGGAATGATGTGCCTAACTAATCTTGATTAGGATAGACTCTTAATAGCTTCAATACCACATTTAAATTATAAAATTTAAACATAATTTAATGTCACAAAATCAGTTCAGTAAGATGATGTTTGTGTCCATATAATATAATTTGGACATATTTTTAGAGGATGTGAGATGTTCAACATATTTTAATCCAAAATAAATGTTTATTGAATCAAAAGAGTGTGTATTTAATAATAAAGTTTAGTACAAAGAGAAAAATAGGTGTTAATATAATTCTTGAACCTAACTTGCAGAGTAAAGTAATCCTTTAGTATGTTTCTAGAGAAATAATTCACTTACCTTGCAAGTATGCTTTGGACTCATTCCTTTCGACACATTCAAAATATCAGTCACGTCAAGTATATAAATCTTAAGGGGCACCACATGGTTATCCCAGTTGATCCACTTCACAGTGTATCTCAGATATAGGCTTCTCTTTGGACCCTTGAAGCCTTTCTCCAACCTGCAGTGAGAATTATCAGGGCAACAATCCAAACCTCCTTTGTAATATGGACTCGAAGGTTTTCCATCCTCATCCTTTGTAATATTATATAGGTCACATCTGCACTCAGTGCACCCCATCCTATCCTCCACACCCCTTGTGTCAATGGCATGCACATTGATCATCCACTTCTCCTCATAACCATATGGAATCTCTGAAGGGTTTCCGATTTCTATCCCAAAAGGGTCTGGAATATCAGTGGCAGTTCCTCTTGTTTCAGATCCAAGCCCAAAATATTGGCCAAGAACATCTTCCTGGCACAAACCACTGTTTCTGACCTGAACAATACCTGATTGGTTGTTACTGTGTGACACATTTTTAGGTTGGTGATATTTTACTACAACCCAGTGGTGGAGATATGTTTCTTGGAGAGATACTGATTTCCCTGCCTCATCAACCACTTCAGCATTGAAACTCTTGAGTGCAATATGGCCTCTTGGAAAGTCAACATCAAAATAAAATTTGTTTGCAACTGACCCTGGGCCTAGCTCAAACTTGGGGGATAAAAAAACAGATGTTTTTATGTTGTTCTCAGGTTTCCCCAGAGCAGTTGATGAGTATGTTGAACATGACACCAAAAGTAATAGTGTCCACGAAACCACCCAATCTGGAGATACAAATCTCATGTTGAATATCTGTTAGCATGCATATATAGTTAACTGTAAGTAAATTTAAGGAAAGAGTGACATCTTCAGCAAGCCACTAACCAAAGTAGAAAACTAAAACCAAGATCATGCATACCAGCATGTTTTAAAAATTATATTTCTTCTGTATTAAATCTTAGAACAAAACAACAAAATGACAAAATTAATGAACAAATAGAAGCAAACCATGTTAGCTAATTTTGGAGACAAATGGGTAGTGATATTCAAGTTTCTGAGAACTTTTTATGACAGATGATTGTTAAGTATGTCGCAAGAAGTGGAAAATAGTGGCAGTGGAAGATGAAGGAACATTCCTCAAACAATGCGGTAATTTGGTTGACATGAGGGAGGAGTAATTAGGAAATGATTGTTCAGCTACAGTGGTTCAATTGTTAACGGTGAACAAAGATTTATATAGCAATAGGTGGAGTGTTGAGTGTTGTGCCATGGTATGCTCTGAGCCATGACGTTTGCCAAAAGTATGAATAATGAATTTAAAGAGTTTATGTTTGAATGCTTTTCATAAAGTAAAAAAAAAAAAAAGAAAATTTGAGTGCGAATTTACTAATAATACAGCAAGAGAAACGAAAAGGCATTGACATTTTGAACAATTTTTTCTTTTGAAGAGGAGCGATCCAACATTAATACTAAGAGATTTATTGTAGCTCATCCATCATATTCAATCTACTAAACTTCTTTAATGTTCTAATCAGACTGCAATTTTCTATGGATAAAAAATAACTGCAGAGGATACAAAACTATAAAAATACTTTGTTTTTAATAAAGAAAATTATAATCATATAATATTAGGGTTAATTTCAACTTTAGGAAATATTTATTTGATTATCTGTATTAATTACTACTTACAAAAAATAAATAATTGAACATTATGAATATTATTAAAAGTTTAATATATTTTTGTCTCCATAAATATACGGAATTTAAATTTTAATCATTGAAAAAATGTTTACTCCTACCCTTGAACTTTTACAAATTTTGAGAATCATCACGTTACTGCAGCTAAAATACAAAAAAAAAAAAAAAAAGTTTATCGATCGGTTAGTGAATATCGAAACACCAGCAACTTTGAATAGATTTGATCCCCTTTTGTGAAAAATGTGTAGAGGGTTACAGGGATGCATACTGTGCGGAAGAGCATGTGACACTACATACAGTGGAGAATTCAAAACAACAGAGTCAGTGGTCCCATTTTTCTATTGAATAATTTTACTTTGACACTGTATTACACCATTTCACTCTTGAATTTTATAATAAAATATTATATTTTAATAAAATAATATTATTTTTTAATAAACAATATTATACCATTTTCCTCCTGAATTTTATAATAAAATATTATATTTTAATAAAATAATATTATTTTTTAGTGTTAAATATCTGATGTTAAACTATCGTCTCCCTTTTCTATTCCCTACACACCCAGGTACAAAAGTTCTGCATCTTTTGGTTTGGCCAAAACCAAGGTCCCTTACCTAAACCTTACCAAAACTAGAAAGAAAGAAACACAATAGCAAAAGCAAAAGCAAAACACCTACAAATATTTTATCATCATCATTTCTTTTCCTTCCTTTATTAATTCTACACTAAGTACCTAACTCCTGCAGGCAGATCAAGTTTCTGCTCATTGTCTCATTATACAAGAGTAAATGTTACTTGAAGTTTTTTCTGAATACTACTATCTTCAAACTTCTTAAGATACGCATTTAATGTTGTTTTACTTAGTATCTTTTGTTCTTGATTCCGCTTGATAACAAAATTAGAATGAATTTAATAAAGCTCAGGGTATGGTACAGTGCAACTTTACTTGGAACAAGTCGTGCTCCTGCATCTCCAACGCTCGCAAGCAACTGCAACTGGCTAAAAACAATAAACACTGGTTGTTTGTTAGAATTGGCAAAGACTATTAACAAATGAAAAAAAAAAATTAATAACAAGTATTAGAGTAGAAATTTTTAAACTCTTGAGTGAGGTTGAACTCAAAGGTGGATACAATAGCAAGAAAGGAGGAGCTTGGAGGTGACGGAGAGGCGAAGGTCGCCAGAGAGGAGGGAGGTGGTGGCGGTGGTGGCGGTGGCGAGGCGGAGCGGAGCGGGATAAAGGATTTGAGAGATTTGGGAAGATGGAACGACTTTTAAATTTAATTTTAATTTTTATATTTTATTAAAATTGCCGACAGATTCACCATGTTTACCGGCAGATCCAATTGTGTCGGAAAAAAAATCAATTGAGAATTGGAATTTTTTTTGCAGTGAACATACAAAATTTTCATGCAGCATGGTTGAGCAATTTTGAGACTTGATGCAATGAAATGCCTATTATTGTTTAATTTATACACAATTAATATAATTTTAGAAAACTTAATTATAAATGAATATTGATGAATACAGAAATTTACTTGTGATTTGTAAGCGCAATTTCTTTGATTTTTACTCTGTTCTTCCACTGCCACTTTCTTTACTTAAATTTTTGTTGACTCTTCAATGATATATAATGTGTTTGCAGGACACATCACATCAATATGTTTTCTGTGAATTCAATTGCGATGGTCTTCAATATGGATTTACTCAATCTTTTAGTTTTAAATTTATAACATCTTTTAGTTTTGGTACATGCATATGCATAATGTGTAATATTTATTTAAAGAGATGTTAATATTGGCTTCAACAAAAAAAAAATTAAACTCAGATTATACAAATAGTTGTCACTAATTGACAATTTAGTAAGTCATTTACACCTTTTGACTTCGTGGACTAATGTCATGGGATAGTATTAGCCACCCAGGGTGAGTTTGTGTCTATTTTTTAACAACTTTTTTATGTTTATGCGGTTTTCATTTATTTAAAAATGAAGCTGTTTTCTGTTTTTTTTTTTAAATAATCTTGGGTCAGTTTGATTGTATTTATTTTATAAAAAAATATTTTTTAATAAATTCATTGGATAAGTGCTTTTTTTTTCTGTATTTGTACAATCCGTTCATTTTAGAATATTATCTACTTTCTAAAAGAAGTGTGTTTTTAGAAATTGTTTATTCAAACAATGAACTTTAAATTTAAGTAAACTGATTAGATAAATAGTTTTGTTTTTAATTTATAATTTCAAAAACACTTATATTGAGTTTAATAAACTGATAAAACAAAACTAAATATTATGAAAGAGACATTGTTGAGACATGACTCAGCAACAAATCAAAAAAGGGTGATGGCAGCTAGTTATAATTTTGCTTTATTTATGTACTTTGACACATTGTTAAATTTGAGTAATTACAGTAAGTTTTTGTTTCACACGCTTTTGTTACGTAAATTATTAGATGTGTTCATTTTACTATTTTAGTTTATTCATATAGTCCTTTTTCATTTCATTTTGCTTATTTGAAATCAATGCAAATATAATCAATGAGCTTGTACATACTTGAGGACTGGTTTTCTTTTATTAATATAATTTTACAAAACTAAATTGATAACAAGTAAAATTTTTAGATTAAATTGATATTAATTACTACAATCAGGAACTAACCTCGTATTTTGAGTGAAAATGAAGTATAAAAAAAGGTAGAAAGATAAGTTTTTTCTTAGTCATTACATATTTATTCATCATAAAAATAAAAATTAACATAGTTAGAGATCTTAAGCATATAACTATAGCAAATTTATTAATCTTTTCCATTTTTAGGTAATTGGTTTAACTTTCTCTTATAATTTTCTTAAAATTTCATTTTTAGAGCATTAATATTAAGTTCTTCCCATATGCTCCATTTTTCGGCTCCACTTTGCTTTGTCCCCAACACAGTTAAATAAAATATTTGTTTGAAGGAATAAATAAAATAATTAAAAATTAAACATTAAAAAATAAAGAATTATGATATGATGGTCTGAAAGGTGGACGATCTTGTTGTCATACAGCGTCAACAACATTCAATGATTGATTCGTACTTATCCCTAAGTTTTGTTTTATCCTTTTTCAGATTAAAATTTATAAATTACAATAAATTATTAAATAAGGATAAGAATTCATAAAACTTTAGAAAGAGTGTATTGAAAATATTATCTCTTATATTTTCTGTAAAAACAAAATAATAGTATTAAATGATAATTTATTTCTTATAGAAGGGATTAGAAAGAACAGCCTACAAAAAGATAAGCTTATATAAACTTTAACGTAGAAATTGACACAAAATTCAAATGTCAATCTCAACAAATCGTGCTGACATTGAAGTTTGTTTCCTACTTAAATTGATCTTATATTAAAGCATGTGGTACTTTGTTCCACTGTGAGTGTCTCATTTTATTTGGCAACCAAAAAAGGTGTCACAATACGAAATTGAACTGAAAAACAAAAAACACAGATACAAAGGGTATCTATGGCGATTTGCAAGGTGAAATCTTTGCTTTCTCTTTCGAAATGTTTTTCAATACGCACTTTCTGTTCGGCACAGGCTTCCCCTCGTCAGCTGCAGGTCTCTCTCTAATTTTATCATTTATTTTTGCCTTCCTAAGCTGAAATTGAGTATGTAAAACACTGGAATGTGGGCATGAGTATGTACCCTTTTGTTTGACTTGTTTCTTGTTAAGTTTATCCATGCTTTGTAAATTTTCACTTTCTCCTCGTTTATGCACTGCAGAATATTGGATTCATTGGACTTGGAAATATGGGGTCCCGAATGGCAAATAATCTTATCAAAGCTGGATTCAATCTTACAGTTCATGACCTGTAATCTTTTAAGCATTTCCTGATCTTATCATGCCTTTGTTTTTAAATTTGTATTCTGAGAGTACTATAGTTTTTCATTTCATTTGTAGGGGCAATTCATAAAATATAGATGTTTGGGACATGGATTTGAGAGTATGATTCATAAGGGGAGTTTGAGTTAATGGCACAGTAATATTTTCGGTGTTTGTTTGGAAGCTGAAAGCTACACTACTGTAAAACTAAACTTATTGGCCATTAAAGAACTGTTGAGAAGATAAAAGTAAAGATTAGGAATACACTTATATTACCTAAAAGATGTCAGCAACTGAAAAACGAGCCACGAGTGTCACTATCTGTAGGGAAATTGAAAATATAAAATTAATTATGCATTCTAATATTCTTGGATCATCCTATAGAATCCTTAAGCTGCTTACTCTGTTTTTATTTGGGCCTCCATCCCAGCCTTTCAGTTGTTTCAAATTTTACTCTTTTAAGCAGAATGCCTGTGGTGTTTTTAATTAAATTTGTTACAAATTGGCAGAAACTCTGATGTTCTCGAGATGTTCTCTCGGATGGGAATCCCCACAAAGAAAACACCTTATGAAGTTTCAGAAGCAAGTGATGTTGTAATCACAATGTTACCTACTTCTGCCCACGTGAGTACGGTCATTAGTTTCAAAAGGCATTCCCTTACATGTGAATGCATTACATCTTCCATGGCTTCAGTTTCTTGGATAGTTCTTCAACAACTTATTATTTGAATTATGATTTCAACTTTTCTGTAAACTTGCTCAGATTATAAGACTGTTAACTTCTCCATATAGTTTCTTTGGTAAAAAGAAATTGAAAAATGTTTGATGTAACCTGTAATGCTGTCATATATGCAAAAAAGTGAAGGCTTCTGATTCTGTAACATGATGAAACCTAATATTTTCTCATTTTTTTCATCAATTCTTCCCTATTTAACCTAGTGTAGCACATTAACCGAAATAACATAGGATTTGTAATATATATTTCGAGGCATATAAATGAACTTATTCAATAGTCAATCCTCGTGTAAAATTATTGTATAGTCTGATTGTATCCTTTCTGCCATTTAGTTTTAGCTTTATATAAATGGTGGCGTCAATATTTAAAGCAGACTGCCTTGAATTGTAAACTGTCATTTAGATTAACAGTTTTCTAAGGTGTGCCCCAGAATATCTCATTTAGCATATTTCAAGGTTTCAATGAATTGTCTTAATGCTCCCAATATTATTATATGACTTTGTTCTGATACCAAAATAACATCCATATTTAATTTAAGTAGGTGATTGATGTTTACACTGGAACAAACGGTTTGCTTCATGGTGGAAAACTCCTAAGGCCATGGTTGTTGTTAGATTCATCCACTATTGATCCAGAAACATCAAGAAATCTTTCTGCTACAGTTTCTAATCATATTCTAAAAGAAAAGAAAGGTAACATGAGGTGAAATGTCAACCAAGTAAATTATTGTAACTTGAACTTCCATGTATGAATTTCTTAGTCCTTTTAGCACCATGGAAATTTTTATCATACTCATTCATGATAATTTGTTGCTAATGGAAAATCCTTGACCATTTTATTAAACTGTCTTTTTATCTTGTGTATATGGCTATGCTATCCAATTCACAAAATTCTGGTATTTGTCTAAAACTTCAGTCATTGTGTTGCATCATGTTCCTTCAACTTTTTAATTGATTTTGAAGTTGCTAACAGATCTCCAGTTAAGGAATGTGTAAAATTAGCGTAGAACTACTACAACCTAACTGATTCCAAACTGAAAATTGCTCACCACTTTCTTTTGCGTTCAGCTGCCTAGCTTTTAGCATCAGATTTTCGCATTTGATAATCAGCATTGGTTTGCAAATAGATTCAAATCTGTATTCATTTTGAAGATGGGTCTTAAATGAAAGTATAGGTGTTAGATAAAGTCTTCTAGAGTGTAAGTTGTCTTGTTATATTCTTCTTTATGAACGTTAGAGGGGTTGTCAGAACATCCTCCTGGTCTATCATTTCGAGCAATTTGGTCGGTTGTTGAACAATTCACTCCATAATGTTGTGGTACTATTATATATTGTGTAGGTGATTGGGAAAGACCTTTCAAGTTAGATGCTCCGGTATCCGGAAGTGTAACTGCAGCTGAAGCTGGGACTCTCACTTTTATGGTATTGCTACTGTTTTATTATAACATGCTGAAAATTTACAGAAAACTACAATACAATTGTACCTTAACGGCCATGTGTTTGATGCCAGAAACCAAACGAACATTGTATCACTAATTTTTCCAATTCCCATTGAAGATGTTAATTTTTAGAGTAAACTCCCAATTTGGTGTTTGAAAATTTAGGGACATTAATTGTAGTCTCAATCTGTTCCAAGTTTACAATAACTGTTGGACTATTCTGGTGTCAAAAAAAATTATCATTGAACCAAATTGATGCTCTGATGACCAAACTAGGAGTTCACTGAAGTTTAGTGTGTTCGTTCTCAATTTTATGTTAAATTTTGATTATAGTCATGTCATAATATTATTTATAATGCATCAAAGGTACGATTGGCTAATTGAAAAAGGCTGTAATGTTATGAATTGGCCCTGGGAATGGGGTAACACTGCTAAAAAAGTCATACAAAAAATTGTAAGTTTTTGTCAATAAATTGAGTAATGAACATGTAATGGAACTTCCCCAGGTTGGTGGTCCTGAGGAAGCATTTCATGCTGCAAAACCCATACTCTTTTCAATGGGTAAAAGTGCAATACATTGTGGTGGACCTGGAAGTGGTTCCGTAAGTTACACATTACTTATTGATACTACCAAATGCCTGTTTAACTGTATGTCACGTATTAGTGTTGGGTTTTGTTATTAGGCAGCAAAAATCTGCAATAATTTGGCTTTGGCTGTGAGCATGCTGGGAATATCAGAAGCTCTGGCTCTAGGCCAATCTCTAGGTGTTTCTGCTAGCACGTTGACAAATATATTTAACTGCTCCAGTGCTCGCTGTTGGAGTAGGTATGTGGCTCTTTTTTATCTTGACTCAATGAGACAATTATCTGCTGAACTATATGGGTTTTATCTCCATCATTAACAAAATGTGGTAGCAAAGATTCTTAAAGACCTTAGAGTTAGTAACTGTCATATTGAAGATATAAAGGGATCGGTAAGGAGTATTGTTCCCCTAATGCAAATGAAAGTACCATGAAATTCAACAGGACATAATGTTGAAGTACATCTTCTGAGAGACACATAACTAATTGCCTCACTGCAAAGGACATGTTCCAAACTCGTCTTTGGTATTTTTTTCCTAGAAAAGACAGTCCTCGTATCTGTTGTCTTGTTATATTCGTTGAGACCTTTTACTTGTAGTTTTCTCCTGAAAACGAAAATATGCTTCCTTTTTCAGCAATAAATTTTTCGTATATAGATTAGTTCATAAGCTTTAAGGAATTTTTTAGAAGGTTAAAGCTTTGGTTTTTAGAGTATCAAATTAATAGGTTGTGGTTGCATGAATTACAGTGATGCTTACAACCCAGTTCCTGGGCTGATGGAAGGAGTGCCCTCTTCACGGGATTATATAGGAGGGTTTGCATCCAAGCTTATGGTAAGTAACTGATCCTTAACTCTTCTTGCACATGTTTAATTTGGGTAAATGTACAATTTGGAAATCTATAGTATGAATAGTCATTACATAGTGATCATTTAGACCTACTAATAGATTTCAACAGTACAAGCTTGCGAAATGCATTGCTAGGAGGGACAAGCTCAAGCCAGGGCAAGGACACACAATAAAAAGAACGATCAATCTTTTGTTTATACTGAAATTTATTTGGGAGAATTACAAAAAGAATTCTCATGATCTTTATACATTTCTCAGGATCCTTTCTTACAGTTTTATTTTGTGAAATATGATGTTGGATTCCATACTCAAAAACATGTATAACTTAGTAAAGACTTTTATAACAAAAAATTGTTTCTAGACTGAATGTAAAGTCTATTGTGATTATTTCTTTTTCTTTCTGTGATCAATTTGATTATTTATTTACTTTAAGTTTTATAAACAAGTGTGTAAGTGTTTGCTGAAGTTTGATTTTTAGGTTCTTAAAAATAAGTCTAATTAATTGTGTGTGTGCTCCAGGCTAAAGACTTGAACCTAGCAGTAGAATCAGCTAAACTGGCTGGATGCAAATTCCCCCTAACATCACAAGCTCAAAAGATGTAAGTCCCTCTTCTTCCATGTATAGCCGTGGCATTTCATGTACAACTCTTGCTGTTAAATCCACTGGTTAAAATTGAAGTGGTTCTGGAACTTAAAATATAATATGAATGTGTTGGTTAAGCATTAAGGTGCAAACAGTTTTTTTTTTACTAAAGCAAAACAAATTATGTTTTTTTTTTATATAGATAAATCAATTCATGTTGAATATGAAGGCCATTTAGGGACACGGCTCTATCAGTTTGCTTCTTTTACTAATTATTTTGTTAAATAATTGGTCACAAAATGTTGGATGAGATTCTGTTTGTATTTCCCAAATTCATGAATGTTTGGTCCTCATAATTCAATAGTTTATCAGGAATGAATGGGAAATTTTATCCGATCTGTATATACTTTATATACTAGTTGTGCTTGAACTACCACTTTCGCGTTAGGCAATGACATGCCATTTCCGTTGCAACGAAGTAATATCAATTACTATCTTACTGACAAATTAATATCCAAAATTCAATTCATTAATATCATATATCTGTTAGCCCTGATAATATGAAGTATAAGCAGTTTATTTACTAATGAACTTTGTTTAGTGCAGATATACGGAGCTCTGCAGCGATGGCCATGATTCCAAAGACTTTTCGTGTGCTTTCCGTCATTATTACTCAGGCAAGGACGAGCCCCACGATCAGTAAATTAATAAGTTGGTTGTATAATTGCATACGTATATTTCCCACGAAGTCCAATTGGGCTCAATTAAGTTGTAGAAACAGTTGCAACTTGACTTCAATAAGAAAGAACTTGTGAATCGAGACAAACAAATAGTAAAGCGCAAATTCTAAATGCTATATTAAAAAAATACAAAAACGAGCAGCAAAATTCTAGTTCAACTGACAGTTTACTGACAAATTCCATTTACTCTAATTGGGAGAAAAAATAACGACAGTCAAAACTTTTCTATAACAAAACACTTAGGCCAACACATCAACCACACAGTATTTTGCAACATTAAGCTCCAATCCTCTCCTAAATCGTAAGTTCCTCGGTTAGTTGGTTCCTTCTGCAAAACATCCAAAAGTAAAGTTACTCGCGGACGAGGTTGTGGAGGGGGAGACAAATCTTTTTCAAAAATAAAATAAATAAGCTTGATACGGTACGACAATTGTAACTGAATATAATTAATCACACTAGTTTGAAATTAACCTTATTTTAAGCAGAAGGAAATGTTTCATTAAACCATTGAATTCTAATATAGCTAGTTTAAATTAACCTCGCGTTAAAGTAATTATTACCTGCAAAAATTATTGACAACTTTCAGTGCTTTCCTCCATGCTTGGATTTTGAGGGGATTTTCCCATATGCCTTGAGCCTGAATTCTGATAACTTCAAATTAGCCCCTTGTCGCCTTCTCTTGGCTTTCCTTGATAAATTATCCGTATTAATAATATTTGATTCTTCTAGGCTTGCTTTTTCTTTCTCCACAACACTTTTGGATGAAGTTTTCTTGCCAGAATCAACCTTTGACTTCTTCCTTTTCTTCTTATCCAAACTTGCTGCACGTAGAAGCTCCTTAGCCCTCAACTTCAGCGCGTATCTTTTTTGTTTGCTTAGTTTCCATCCTTCATCGCGGTAGGGAGCAAGCTTTTTCAAGGAAACATATTGATTCAATTCCTTTTCATCCATTAATAGTATCTCTGAGGCACTCAGGCCAAATCTAGTTGGTTTTGTTTTAGCATACTTGAATCTTGTCTTCAGGTCCCCTATTGTGTCCTCGTAATCTAATTTATAGTACTCATCCATCATTGCCTGTCTTGCCTTCTCCAAAAGTGCTGTTTTGCGCTTCCTCTTCCGGCTACCTTCCTCAGGAGTCTTCTCTTCTTCCTCATCTCCTTCTTCATCCCCTCCTTCTGGGAGATCTTCATCACTGGTATTCTCAACCTTTTCTTTCAACACTTTTTCCCTTGCAGATAAAAACCCATCATTAGATCCGGATGCATCCCAGCCTTTAGGAAGCCCCAGTAATTCATCCTCCTTTTCAAAATCTGGCTTCTCAATGTCATCGTTGTCACTACAAAAGTCAGGGTCAGCATCCTCTGCATTATAATATTTATCGTCAAATGCCTTCTTCATCATTCTATCATACTCCTCTGGGTTAAATTCCTCTTCAATTTCTGCCATAGACAATGGGATTAGATCATCATCATTGATCCCAGCAGTCGCCATTATCTTTTTAACCTTCTCCTGTATCTCCTGCTTCTTCAAATTCTTTAAATGCTTCAACTCCTCCTCCCTCTCCTTTTGTGCTATAGCCATTCTCTCCTCCTTGCTCTTTCTCTGCTCTTTCCTCGTATTTGTCTTCTTCCTCACTGATCCCTCCACTTTTCGAGCATGACCCAACACCCTATCTCCTGGATTTTCCTGAAATCTATACTCATATTCTTCCTGTCTTTCGAGCTCCATCTCATCCTCAGAAATCTCTTGCAATTCGTCCTCTCCAACATCTAAATCCTTCCCACTCTTGTCAATCCACATTTTGTTCATGAAATAGCTTCTCAGAAACTTAGAATTTTCATTTGATTCTACATCTCCACCAAAATATTCATCCACCTTCTCCTCAAGTTCCTTCTCGTCACTATCGACTTTATCCTCTTCATCCACCTTCCCCTTTACAGTGAAAAACTCTTCTTCACCATCCTCCAAACCCTCCTTTTCTACAGCTTTCAGAAAAGCCCTTTTCAATTCCTCTTGCTCGTCACTATAAGTCTTCTTCCCATCTTTATTAACAAAATGCTCTTCCTCGGAAGGCATTACCTTCTTGGCCTTTCGCTTTCCCCTTTCATCTATTTCCTCTTCTTCATGGCCAAAATCTGCCCCCTCCTCAATCAAATGCTTCGCCATCACATCCTTCAAATACATTGGCTTTTCACCCCTTTTATCTTGTGATTTAAAATTCTCCTCCTCATCACTTTCATCATCACTGTTATCATCGGCACCAAAAAGCCTAACATCCTTTTGCTTAAGAATAGGATCTTGTTTCTTCACCTTAATTAAGGCATCGAAGAACTCCTTGTCACTCTTTCTAGAATTAACAAGTTTCTCATAGTCATCATCATCCGATGACTCAGACTCAGAGTCTTCCTCGCCTCCAGAATGCGAGGGTGAAGGTGAATCAATAACACCCTTCTTTTTTAATTCCTCAAACCGCTGGAGGTCCTCCCGCTTCTTGTTGTGCTCAAACTTGCGAGCATACCCCTCATCTATCTTGATTTTTGAAATGTCATCATTTTCGGAATCACTGCCATCAAAAAGTTGAAGAGGCATTCTCTACACAGTGTGACAAGGCTAATCACTACAAAATTAATCTCGCCAAAATTACAGATCCCCCAAAGATACGCTCAGCATATAATCTGAAATTTCCATACATACATACCCCGAGCATTGCGTTAATACAGGAAATTTGGCAAAAGCATGCAGCAGAACTAGTAGAGGATCAAACAAGAACCCGAAAAAATAGAACTACAATCCTCTGATACAGTAGTACATTGTTTCAAATTTGCAGGAACATAACACTTTTTTTAACAGAGATATTTGTTTTCATTTTTCATTTTTGTAAATATTAAACACAATTAACATGTTTGGTGTAAGGAACATCATCAAACAGCTAGAATGCAGAACAGGGACATGAAGAGATGAAATCACCCACAGAGATAAAATACAGAGTAGCAACATAACGAACACAAATCCAATAAAGGGCACTTGCAGTGTGGTTTGGAAACTAAATAATTAAGTACAGAACAAAGGATAAGGGTATGAAATTTATTGTAATCGAAGTCACATGACAGGGAATCCAATACAAAGAACAGCATAGAGACAAAGCATTAAAAGTTTAAATTGCAATAAACGTTAATCCGATTAACATAATCCTAATAAGAAAAAAAATATAACTGTGAGTTGACAATGGACGCACCGTAGATGGCTAACTTGAGACGCCGGAAACGGAGCGAACACTGCGGAGAGGGGTTCTAAAGAGACAGACTTGCTTCTGAATTTCTCATGCCCCACCCAACCCTAATTTGTTTTTTATTTTCTTAATCTAATTGGTCTGACCCGACCCGACACCACCCACCCACACCCGACCCAATAATTTGTTTTTGAAACACAGTCGAATTTACTAAACTATGACAAATTTTCCTTACTTAAATGAATGTTATGCAAGTGTTTTACGACAACAACAATACCTCCTTCTCTGTTGGCTCCTTGTTGGATATGTGATAGCTTCTCAAAGTCATTTCTTAGTACTCTGAATATCACCTTTTTAGAATTAGAGTAGGCAAGATATAAATCAAAATTTAAAAATATCTTAATTAAAATGAATGAGTTTGTATTTATAGACGTAATAGTGAACTTAATGAGTTTGAATCTTGTATTTTATTATTATGTTATGATTCTATAACATAATTAGTTATGAATAATTATGAGATATTCAGTTGTTATTATAATCTAGTTGTGCCGTAGTCAACCGTATAGTATATATACTATTAAATAATTTAATATTTTATTATTCTTTTATATTTAATGAATTTTATTATCTAATCTTTTATATACTTTTTAATTTGTATACATTTTACCAATTTATTAAATTGTAACGCATGTTAGAAATGTCATAAAAAGTTGAAAAAAATTAAAAATATAAACCACTCCTTTCATTACATCTTTAAAAAAACTACATGGTTTTCTCATTTTTTTCTTCACTTTTCTATGACACATCAGAAGAAGACGTTATACATTTAATACATTTGATTGATTACATAAAATTAAACAAATATAAGTGAAAAAAAAAAAAACATAAAGATCATTAAATAAAGATAATTAAACTGTAAAATATATATTTAAAAATCACGTCCAGGTCTATATGAATAAATAAAAGTAATTTAAATCTGTGAAAATTATTTTTTTTCGTGTTTTTTCTTAGTTATTTATTATTCTGAATACGTTTTTTATCCTATTTTCTTTTATAAATTCTCATATATATTCAAATGTAATGTGTACTTTTCATACATTTTTTCTTCGATAAAATTACTGCACATCTGAAGATGTTAGAATTTATGATTTTTATGTAAATTATAATAGGGAAAATAACTCACAGTTTACGGAAACTCAATGAGAATATGTTTTTCAATTTCCTTCTTCTTCAGTCACATTATTTAATTTATTTTTCTAACACTAGGGGATTCTGCATCTTAACAGTGTTCTCTTGAGCTAACCTTAGAAATTTTGAAGATAAAAGGAGTACTTTTAATTAAGAAAATTATATTATATTATGTTTATAAAATAAATAAATAAATAAATTATTAAGGAATTAAGTTTACATTGAAATATGAGTTTCTTTTGTTATCAACTAGTCACGCTCGTGATGTCCTCGGAATACGTGTGCCCTAACTCGTCGCATTAGGGTTTTTTTTTTATATATTAGGAGTAATTTGGAAATATATTTCAAGCATAGATAAATTAAGAAAAATAAAAGAAACGTTGAATAAAAACACGATTATAATTTACAATTTTGGTATCAATCTGTGAAATAAAATGACTTTTTTTATATTTTAAAACAGTAAAACCAAATTAATAAGATTCAAAATAGTTAATTGCACATTATAAACTAAACTCACGAAAATAATTTTTCAAACATCGATTTACTTAAATTTCAATTTTACAATACAAATAACTAGACAATATACTTTGAACAAGTTTCTAAAATAACATCAAAACTAATGTGTTCGAAAATCTTTTGAATTAAACAACGAATTGTCTTCAGATTATTGCATAACAGTAAATAACTGTTGCTTATAATCTCCACAAGCAAAGCTTGAATTTCACAAACCATGACTTCCACAACCATGGTGATTACATAACAATACAGCATCGTGCTATGGTACTGTTACTCATTGGTGTGGCACTCAACTTCCTGAAAGTGAAAACCAGTAGAAATGGCTGAGAACTATGCCAACATCCTTGGAAATCAACTCTTAAGATCAGTTAAATCAACTAAAATGTGAATTGTTTGTACAATCTAACTACACAGAATTAACCATTTCAAGACAAATGATGATTCATAACACAAACCATTTCAAGGCAAAATTAGATGGTCACAACCATCAAGTAAAATCCATGTATATGCATTTGGCACATGCCCCATTTTTACAACTAAAAAATGGTTAATACAAACATGTTAAAAGGCCAAGCTTTGAACAAATATGAGACACTAATGAGACATTAATCCCCACATCATGCCAAAGTTAGCATGAGCACACTATATAGAAGAAAGATCTTCATATATAGTTTTGATGCCAGGCCTTTCAGAAACTGATCGAATGCATCTCATGGCTATTCCCAGGACCTCCTTCATTCCCTTTTCTACCACAGGATTGCTCATTTCTTGCATCAAAGTAGCATCAAAACATTCTGAGCCTCTGCCTTCTGCCACACGCACCCTCACCCAATCTGTAAGATCAACACCTCCCTCCTCACTAGATATCACATCACCAGCACACCTTCCAGTTAGAAGCTCCAAAAGTATCACTCCAAAAGCATAAACGTCTGATTTGAAGGAGGGCATTGGCTTCTTTGAGGCAGCTAACTCAGGTGCTCGGTAACCTAAGACTCCAGCATCAAGAATCTGCTCAATGGTACCTGCCTGAGTCATGAGCCGGTGAAGGCAGTAGTCGGCAACGCGCGCATTCATATCAGTTGTGTCTAACAACACATTTGTGGCTTTGAGGTTGCCATGAGGGACGGCACGATCAAAATGGAGATAGTTCAGGCCACGTGCTACATCAACTGCTATTTTGAGTCTCTGGATCCAAGTTAATGGTGGACCTTTTCTTCCTGGTCGATCTGACAATTGAAATTTGTACTTAAGTTCAAAGTTGAGATACTTAGGAATGATAGACAACAGCAAGAAGTTAAACAGATGAGTATTAGAAACTTTGATCAGTTGCACCAGCAAAATATGATAGGCACTAGAATTAGAGTACTTGAGTGATAATCTTGTGTTAAAAAGCTACTGGCCTTGAATATAGATCTAAGAATATATGTTTGGTAAACAAGCAGATGTAATACTAGAAGCTACCATGAAAAGCACTTCCACACATTTCATAAGACCACTTAGACTAACCACACATCCTATTATAACTATTTCTAATCTACCATGTTATTCCATCCTTCCAATCCACTATATATCATGCTTACTCGTTCTCCCTTTATGTATGGTTCAAATTTATAATGATAAAAGAAACAGTTTGATCAAGTTAGAAGAAAAGCCAACATATTACCATAAAGAAAGCTAGCAAGACTTCCTGGTGAGATGTAATCTGAAAGGATGAGCTTCTCGTGTTGTGTAGGGCCCCAATAATATCCTCTCAATCCCACAACATTTGGATGTCTGATGTTAGCAAATTTTTTGGTTTCCTTGACAAATTCTTTTCTCTGTTTCGCTACTCCTTCTCTCAACCACTTCACTCTCAGCAACAAACCACTCTCCAGAGTGGCCTTATAAGAAGTACCATGACTACTTCTTCCCAAAACTTCAGCTGGGGCCCTTGAGAGCTCCTCAGGTGTCAGTGTTATCGAATCATCAAGAAAATGCAGCTCTCCAATCAACCGATCCGGTGACCTTGTATCTAGTCTTGCAAGATTTTCACCAGTGAATGAATCACCAGATTCTGGTGACCATGAAAAGTGGCTTTGCTTTGATGGAGAGAACCCTGTTACAGCTGCCATTTTTTCATCTGAGCTGATTACCTCTGATGGTGACTCTTTGCGTGTGGTCACAAGGTCCTCGGCTGAAACAACCAAAGCACCGCCCCTATCAGTAGTCCGAACAGGAGCCGAGATAATAGGTTGAGGATGTCTGTGGATATCCTTACTTGTATCATATTCTGGTGGAGATCTTGATATGCGTATATAGTGTATGAAGACTGCAAGCAGGATTAAAATGAAGAGAGCAACCACACATGACACTATGATTATTACTTTAACAATGGTGTTCAAATGCTTCTTCTTGGAACTTTCAGCAGGTGAAGCAGCTGATCCTGGAGGACCATTTGGAAAATGTAACTTGGAATTCCCAGGAAAGAAAGAAGAACTAGGGAACTTCCTAAAAACGTCAGGGACGAGTCCAGATAGATCATTTTCGGAAGCATTGAAGTTTTGGAGCCCCTTTGGCATGCTATTTGGTAGAGGGCCAGTAAAGTGATTCTCTGATATATCCATGGAGTCAAGTGAGTTCATGTCAGCAATGGTGGTTGGAAGAGAGCCAGAAAAATTATTTCCAGCAATATTTAGCACTTTAAGGCCAGTTAATGACCCAAACTCATCAGGAAAATAGCCATTAAGCTGGTTGTGAGAAAGATCAAGAATCTGAAGATCAGATTGTTCAGGAGAAGCTGAGAAATTGATGCCACCAGAGATCACATTATTTTGAAGATGCAGCTCTTGCAATGTGGGCATTGTGAGTAGACCAGATAGAAGTGGTCCATCTAATTGGTTGAAACTAATGTCAAGCACTCTCAGTTTTGGATACTGTGTCAAGACTTTTGGAAGGGAGCTGCTAAGAGTATTATGGGATAAATTCAGATAATTTAGTCGCAAAAATTGAGGAGTTTCCTCTGGAATGGTCCCCATCAAATGATTGCCACTGAGGTCAAGAAATTCTATATTCCCCCATTTCAGCATCCTGGTTAAATTTCCTTCTAATTTGTTGTTTGACAGATCAAGTACAGCACAGCTTCCAGTCAGCGGTGGCAGTTCACCAGTGAACTGATTTGATGAGAGGTTAAGAGAGTGAAGTGTTGTTGATGTAATTATACTTAGTGGCCCTGAAAAACAATTTGAAGATTAGATTAATAACAATGAAAGCTAAGGACCCTCATGCAACAACAAAAACAACCAATTCCACGGGTAAAATATGACAAGTGTAGCACTGCAAGCAACCAATTCCATTAGCAAAATATGACAAAAAAAATGGGAACTGCCAATTTACCAGAGAGATTGTTGGCACTCAAATCCAGTTCAGTTAAAACCAAAGAGTCTCCTTTCAGTAGGCCATTTGGAATAAATCCTGAAAATTTGTTGTTGCTAAGCCTGAGGACCTGGAGATCATAAACAAAATCAAATCCAGGCAATTCTCCATCCAGCTGATTGTAGCTGAGGTCTAACACTTTCAAATCTTCAAAAACAGGTTCTGCAACTCCACTGGCCAATGATCCAGTAAGCTGGTTGTGGCTTAAATTCAGATGCTTAATACTTTCAGATAGTCGTGGTAGAAACTTCTGTTTGGAATCAGAGCTAGACAGCATGTTCTCACTTAAATCAACATAGCTAGCACTTGATAAAAGCAGAAATTCAACATCCAAATTACCTTCAAGCTTATTCCCATGCAAGTCAAGTTTTTCAAGAGCAGGGATCATCTCAAAACCTTTGGGAATTTTTCCAGTGAAGCCATTATGAGACAAGTTAAGCGATACAAGGCTATTCACCTTTGTCAAAAACACTGGCAGCTCTCCAGAGAAAGAGTTGCGGCTCAAATCCAGGGACTTAATGGAAGCCATTTCTGAAATAGAGTCCGGAATTGGACCAGAGAAATTATTTCCAGCCAAAGACATATTCTGCAAACTGCTTAATTTACCAATTTCCTGTGGCAGAGATGAGGAAAAGAGGTTATTGGAAATATCTAGGAATTCAAGGCTTTTGAACTCGGCAATGCTGCCATGTAGATTTCCTGTTATGGAATTGTTGGACATGGAGAGTTTCACAAGCTTAGTAAGATTTGAAAACGCACTCAAATCTGTGTCAGCAGAGAGACCCAAGTTATCAAGGACAACCCCAGCAACATTACCACCATTGCACAAAACTCCATTCCATGAAGATGGGCATCCATCAAAATCAATGGATTCCTCATTCCAGGAATTGAGCACATAACCACTGGGGTCATGTTTGATGCCTTTCTTAAACTCTAGCAATGCTAAAATGTCCTGAGAAGGAAGCTGCCCCATCACGGAGAAGAAATACAAAGATAACACTAAAAGGCTAAATGGCTTCATAGTCTATAGACACCAGAAGAACATTTACTTTTGTGTAAACTCACTTGAGTGAACACAGAAAGAGAGCTTTCACCCTTCTAGTTTAAAAGAATATGCAACTTTCTTTCACCGCACCAACGAAAGATACAAATAGAGTTCCAAGATGCCCTTCGTCAGTTCTTGAAGAAAGAAAACACCAAGCAAGCAGGGTCTCCAAACATAGAGTGGATCCTCAAGCTTCTCAATCCACACTGTGTGAAGGGCTTACTTACCGACAAACCCAGAGGAGGGATTCTTCAAAACCACAAGTGCCCTTACCTTCAGCAAGCAAAGATAGATATTAAATAATAATAAATGACCCAGAACAAAAATACTAAAAGAAAAGGAAAAATGCTACACAAAGTCGTCAACTTTACTTGCTAAAAGACCACCAAAAGATGAAAACCGGAAGCTCCAAGAGATGCATTGCCCTTCAACAAAAAAAACAAAAGATTTACAACTGCAGTGCAGCTTCTTCACCAGAGACCACCACAAGCTGCATAAAGTAAGCTAAACATAAAATGCACTGAAATGAGCCAAACAAAATGTGCGAATGCTGAGAGATCTGACACACAAAACACATGTTTCTTACCAAAAACACCTCCTTTGAGCAAGATGTGGACTGTAGTAGAAATCCCTCCCCTCAAGTATCAATCTTTTGAAGCAGACAGGAGAGATTAACACAAAGATTAAACCTTTAAAGTTTAAAATTCAGAAATTAAGTACAGTATAGCAGCATTGTAGCGACAATGGAGTAAAGAGAAAAGGGGGAAATGAGTACCGGTTGACACTCATGCAGCAATAAAGGTAAAGGGACCCAGAAATTCTTTTTGGTGCTAAAAGCTTTAATTGATGGGTAGAAATCTTTTTAAAACCCAATAAGAAAGTATTAAAATTTTATGAGCAGTAAATGACCCCAAAATATTCACTTTAATAAATTGTGACAACAAAACATTAAAAAGAGAGTGCCTTTGTCCTTTATAAGCTGTGTCCTTTGGCATGCATGTGACCACAGAGGATGGATAGGGGTGCAATGCAACTTAAAATGGAACCCTAATTGTTAGTTTATGAAAGGCCTAAAGATAAAGCAGCTTATAGACTTCATCCTTTTGAGGCTCTCAGTGTCTGCATTCAGCATTGCAATTTAACATGGAGGCAAGAGAAAAAAGGCAAAGCGGGAACAAAAGTTAGGGTCTTTTTAATTTCTATGTTTGCCCCGATTTTGGGGTGTTAAAAGTTTATGAATAAGAAATTAAGATTTACCCGCCAAAAAAAAAAAGGGAATCTCAGTCTCTCACTATTTTTCTAGTGGACGTCAAAAGATTTTATGAAATAGAGTTTAAGATTGTTGGGTTAGGATGTTGGAGGGCGTGTGAACAGTGCCACGTAGGAGTGAGGAGGGACCCACCACTGCCCCTTTGACTAGGGTTTCTTTGTTTGGATCAATGTTTCCAACACAATTCAATTAAGACAGAGTCACAGGAAGAGCAGAAGAAGAGGTGAAGTTGGTGAGAGAATAATGGAGATATGCCAATAATGTGGTCCATCAGCCACAACTGCATAGACAAGAATGGTTCCACATAAAGCACCCTTCCCTTTTCATTAATTTTGTGTTGGATTTTCAGATTTCATTTTCAAAGTTTAAAGTAAAAAAAAAAAAAACACTATATTACCAATCAGAAAAAAATTATCTAACTTTTTACACTATTAACTTACTATGAATCATATAGTATACGTTTAAAGATAATTATTATAAAAATGATGATAGCTTGTGGTTGAATAATAATATAAAATATGTTATATCATGAGCGCATGTATTACCTTTCAAAATAAGGATTCAATTCTGACGTCGATTCCTTTTATTTTAATTTATTTACTGACGTTGAATCGAGTATAATTCTTTTTACTTAAAAAAAATCTTGATTTTGATACGAATAATTGGATCGTAAATTTATTATTAAACCAATATTATAATTATTAATTAAGAAATATTTTTTTTGATTTAAAACGTATCAGTACAAACGTTAGGAACTGATTGTAACTTTATAAACGCCATTTACAACATCTAATTTAATCTTAGAAGCATTATTTTAAAATTTGTGACACTAATTTATCTGGTTAAAATTCTAGATGAATAGCTGAATACTAATTAAACCATATTATCTGAATATAAAAAAAAATTAAATATGTAGTTTATGATTTTTATACTTTATAAACGTTTAATATCTAAACATGGTGTTTTTGATTTGTTTTATAATAATAGGAGAATGTAAAAAAACAAAGATAATCAAAACACTTGAACCGGCATCGTCTTTTTGCAATTTTTTAAAGACTTAAACTTAATCCATTGTAAGTTATATTTTATTATTAGTGATATATAATTTTTAGACATTTTTATCCACCTTTTAAAATATTTTTTTAAAAGAACATGTTGTATTATTTAATATTTAAAAATGTATTTCATAAAATAATGTAATAAACTAAATAATAGTTGTTCCAACCTTAAACTTTTAAGTTAATATCTTTATGTTGTTGTTTTCTGATAAAAAACATTGACCTCACACACACACACACACATATATATATATATATATATATATATATATATATATATATATATATATATATATATATATATATATATATATATATATATATATATATATATATAAA
>Ga0099824_1002855_pt1 | contig 25300 bp, 13 predicted proteins | sample SiratrowhiteBW_FD_76837 | JGI IMG/M metagenome (GOLD analysis project Ga0099824, IMG submission 76837) | Root nodule microbial communities of legume samples collected from California, USA - Siratro white BW | ecosystem: Host-associated > Plants > Roots > Nodule | place: USA: California...
ACAACCGGATGGAGCTGTCATCCGGTTGTCATATAAGAGTAATTACAGTATGAAATTTTTTTATTAGGACGCAGGAAGAACCTATTAGGGTGCAGGAAAAACTTGTCTTGGGATAAGCTGATGCTTCCTGTAATATATAAAGGCAATTGCTTCCTACACGCCTTCCTTTGCTTCTTGCATCTCATCATATTTTTTAAATACCAGAATTATTTTTGGAGATGAAAAATGACTTTTAGAATTGATATTATGAAATGAATATCGAAAGTGTAAAATGACTTCCAAATTTGATTTTCCAGAATGAATTTTGAGAGTACCAAAAACAGTTGTAGAAAATGTTTTTCAGAATTCAAAAATAATTTCTAAAAAAATATGTTTCGAAATGTAAAATTAATTTTTGGAAACTTTTTCCGAAAAAATGTTTTGTAAAATGTTTTTCGAAAACTAAATTTATTTTTCGAAAAATATTTTCTAAAAGTCATTTTTTGTTTTTGGAAAGTCAGCTCCACTGTTTCGAAAAATATTTTTGTAACTTTTTTTCCTATTCCGAAAATCTTTTTCCATAACTCACTTTTTTCTCACACCTCCTTAAAGCATTTTTCGTAAAAGACAAAATTATTATGAAAAATATTTTTTTAACTCATTTCAATTTCTCTCATATTTTTGTAATTCATTTTTCGTTAGCCAATTCTGGAAAACGATTTCCAAAAAACTCTTAAACGTCACCCCTACACCAAATAAAGGCGCAAAACAAAAATAAACTCAACTCTACTAATCAAGATGACTGATGGGTACAGGAAAAAATATGAGGGTGCCGAAAGCAATTGCCCTATATAAAATTGTGTTGTGCACCGTATAACTTTTTAAAGTGTTTTTATTTTGAAATCAGGATTTAAAGAAATTAAAAGATCAATCTATCACCCTCTTGTTGTGGCTTTGCCGTCCTGCCACCTTAATTTATATCTTATATTATCGATGGACTTGAAAAAAAAAAATCTCGGAAGTGAAATCTAGATCGACATTTGACGAGTTCTTCCTGCATCCTAATATGTTTTTCCTGCATTCTAATTAAAAAATTTAATATCACAATTGTCCTTATATGAGAACCGGATGACATCTTCATCCGATTGTCATTTGAAAAAAAATTGATAACTAGATGACACCCCATCCGGTTGTCAATTTTTTTTCAAATGACAACCGGATGGGATGTCATCCGGTTCTCATATAAGGACAATTGTGATATTAAATTTTTTTATTGAAGTGCAGGAATAACGTATTAGGATGCAGGAAGAACTTGTCCAAACATTTCTACATTATGTAATTTTGTATTAAAAAAGTTCTAAATTATATAATCTCTCGAATTAAATAATTTTTAAAAAATAATAAAAAAAACAACATTTCGATGGTACAATATGAAATTTGTTTTATGTAAAATGAAAAAAATTTCCGATTATATAATGTATAAGTAAAAAAAAAAAAAAAACTTATTGATTATATAATTTGAAAGGTAAAAGTAACTTTTAAATTATATAATTTAGAAAAAAATTTCAGATAAAAAATAACTTATGAATTTGCAATTTGAAAGTTAAAAATGCTTTTCGATTACATAATTCAAATGTTTTAAAAGTTTCCAAATTTTATTTTAAATTCTTTTAATGTAAAAAATGAATTTTAAATTATATATTACAATATTTATTTCAAAATTTTTTATTTTTATATTTATGAAAGTGTTGAAGAAATATTAGGGTGAAAAAGAAATAAAAAAAAAAATTGTCCTAGGTGAGTATTGTTGGGCTAAATTTCTTCTCTTAATTATATGAGAGAGAATTTCGTTTTGCAGCTCATCATTTTCTTCTGTAACCCCTTTTTACTTGTTGTATTAAATGACAACAAATATATATATATATATATATTAACTTGTGATTTTAATATGTAATATTCTATAATTTAAATGAAAACATGGTTGAAGAAGCAATATAGATTTATGAAAAAGGAAGAAAAGAAAACAATAATTATATTATAGAATAATGATTTGTGTCATTATTTTAAGTAGATGAGTAGCTTATTTTCATTACTTTTGTGTTTTTTTATCTTTTAAATTATAAATAAAATATTGAAATTTAAAAATATAATTAGAAAAAATAGAAACATGCATTTAATAACATTATATATTGTTATACATATAATGAAATACTAAATTTAAGGAATGCTTGGAATCTCAACCCTTTTTTTAAACTGGAAAAAATTGTGATGATCTTGTTATTTTTTATGATAACTACTTTAAAACATTTTTACTTAAAATGATTTATGATTGATTAGTAATTAAAAGAATCTTTAGATGTAACTTTATAAATTTGAAAATTTATACGATTTTATGCATCTATCATCATCCTTTTGAACAAAAATAAAGAGCCAGCACAAAAGGTCATAATACTCTTAGAAATCCATGACAAATATTTATGCAGGAGAAAATCATGGGTGGTGAATAATTTTGGTTATGGAGAAACAGGTAAAACATATGTAGGAGTTAAAAAGGAAAATCGAGATGCATCTGAACTTCTCCGTTGTTGATGAGAACTTGAAGCTCTTCTGGATGACCCTGATGACACTCTTCTTGCATGTTGCAGTTTTATTTTGATACTGAAACAAGATAGAGGATCAATCAATCAATCAAATAACACATAAACTCAATGATTGTGAAGTTGGAATTTTGAAACTGTACTCACTTTTGATGAACATCAACATAATAATCAGTTTCATCCAATATATCTTCCTTGAACAATGAAAAGAACAAAAACATTAGCAATCATACAATACCAGAAAAAGAAAATCAGTAGTAGTTGAGTAATGCACGTTTATGTTTAGTTGTTTAAAGAGTTTAATTTTCAATATCTTTCTCACATGAGAGAGATCAAACAAGAATGAGTCAACCCACATTAAGAAATCACACCATCTTCAACCTAAAACTTTAAAACATTATGTTTATGAGTCTTCTTTTTTACATATTCAAATTTTTCATTTCTATATCTATTTAACGTAGGACTTAGACTCAAATACCTAACAAATTCAACAAGTGATTTCAAAATTAAGATTTTTCTTACCAGGAATGGATGTGTGTGATGTGTGTAAACTAACAACCAAGTTATATTGGTGAGAGCAACAACATAGCTATGAAACTATAATATGGTTGTTACCATTGAATTGAAAACCGAATTTCTAATGGAGTATCGATCATAGTTAGTAATATTAACCTGAAGTAACTCTTCCATAACATCTTCCAATGTGATTATCCCAATCACCTCCTCATCTGTGGTTGGAAAAGACTCCACATGCTCAAAGGATGAACTTGCATCAGGTTGTTCTGATCTTCTTTGTGGAAGATCTGAGTCACCCTCTCGATTCATGACATTCTTCAGTGTTGCACTATAATATTCTGTTTCTTGTGAATGCCAATCTGATACATCAGTTGAGTTGCGACTATAATCTCCCGGTTCACATGAAGAGTCAAGTCCTATAAAGTCCACAGCTACAAGCTTAGAGGCTTGCAAGAACCAACTATCCTAAAAGCTTAAGCTGTTCATGCAAGAGCCCTTTAGGCTCAAAGGGTAGAGTAGCCCTTTAGGTACAAACCTCTTAACATCATGTTAAGATCCAATATCCGGAAGCTAAAGCTATTAAGTGACAACACATAATGGTTTTAGATGTAAATGTGTTTCTAGTCCAGTAAAATGAGAAAATTTTGATTTTCATTGAAGTAATTTTTTTGTTTGCTTTTTGTCCTTGCAAAATGGAAAATAACTGCTTTTAATTTCTAGTATTATGTGATAGATACTCTTTAAATGTTTGTAATGATCAAAATGTTAAGTGACTCCAATAGTGTCTGTGATATAATGCACCCTTTGAAAAAATTGTAAGATTTATGATATTTATCTAAGTTAAAGTGAAGTTTAGTATCAAAATTGTGATTTTTCATTTTGGAGGGATGAACATTAACGAAAAAATATTTTACAAGAACTAAAACCTACACTCACTCTTTTTAGAATGACTAAAAGACAATCATTTTAAACTTTACAAGGATAAACAAAGAAATTTATGTAATCAAAATCAAAACTTATTCATTGGATTTTATATCTTGCAAGGTCCAAAAAATCATATGCTGGACTCCTAATAAAATGAAAACTGATAATGGGATCTGAGCTTGGCTTCTAGATGATATTGATTTTGAAAGCGAATTGTTTGTGCATAATCAAACCTGGAGTTTTTCCTTGTCTCTCAGTTGCAGCAGTTCTGATGTTTTCTTCACACTTGAGAACAACAGCCATGTGGCTTTGACCATTCCTGAATTGATTCAGAATATCATACAATGGCCAATCTTCAGCAACTCTGATAACCAAAGTGGAACATTATAAGCTCTACACAGATAATAACGTTAGTAGAGCATTCTGAACACATGAACTTTACGGTGGCTAAATAGTTATGTTCTTTTTTCCTTTCTTTCTTTTTTCATCTTTGCCTTCACCTTCATCATCATAAGCATTCTCACCTTCCTATGATAAATATATGTTCCATTCAAAGCTACTCTATCAGTAAATAGAGAAAGAAGTTTCATACCTGGGAACTCTCCTGATAGTCATATATTTAATTGGCATTTCTTCTTCAGGACGACAGAAGATTAAATTCTTGACCTAATCAAGGTTGAACAGACAGTTCTGTCATATACAACATGAAGTAAGGTTTGATTATTGTTCAGAATAGCAAAGCCTTCCTACTTTTTTCACTTCAGGCATCTCAAGTTTCATGTAAAACCACAAAATATATATTGTTCTTTATCATCAAAATGGCTGCACTAATACTGAAGAAACATTTTGCATATCATAGTAAAATGTCAAGATGTTTAATCAATAAATTGTTGTCCTCAGAAAATTATCCAAATAGAAGTTGCTATAAACTTCAACATATCAAACTGCTTGATTACCAAGAGGATACCAACAATATTTGTTTGTTTCCCAGAGTAGACTGGTATGCGGCTGTGACCTTTGCTCATTATTAAGCTCATCGTATGCCTAAAGAGTAGAAAAATTAAGTTTAGGTAAGGTAATGCTTAAACATCACAGAAAGACATGAGGGACATACATGTCAAGTTTGGAGTTTATGTCAAGAGAAAATGTTTCACTTAAAGGTGTCATAGCATCCTTAGCAGTCTTCTGTGTTAAGTCCAAAGCTCCAGCAATTATTTTAGTTTCATGAGGTGTCAATTCTCCACCTTTCCCTGCCTGATAGTGAACTTAAGCATATAAGAAAAATGTTATCAAAATTCTATAGCCAATAAAACAAGCTAACCTCATTTGCATGTAAATGGACTAAAGTCTTCAACTCTGCTCGTCCCAAAAGTGCAGTATGCCCCTTGCCAAGAAGCCAATCTAACAACTGCCATAGCAGGGTTTGCCAACAAATAAATAGAAGAAAACTAAAATATTAAAAGCTAACATTTAGGCTTCATATTGTTTATCTTATTGATATGTTACTAGTGAAATCTGCTTTATTTTTCATGGAGTTGAATTTGTTGAATGTGTAGTTGATTGGAGTGATTTTTTCATGAATGTAATTAATGTGAGAGGTTGAAATAAAACAGTGATATAATTTGCAATACTAATTGAAGAGTAAAAGGTCTAAACCAAATGGGGATTTCCCTTTAATATTGTTACAGATAATAAACATTGTCAAACTATCTTAGCAATGATCCTAATCTAAATTACAAGTTAAAAACCCTGATTTACTTCACATCTTTAATTTATTGGAATAGGTTGAGTCTAGTAATTCACTGCAGTTTTATTTCACATCTGAAAAAGGTTGTCTAGTTCACTGCAGATACTAAATTTGTGGTAACTTCTTATTTGAGAAAAGATAGGAGTACCTTACTAAGTGGATATGCAATTGGGAAGAAAATCAGCATAAGAACTCGAACAAAGGGAGACAATGCTGCTCCAACAGTTAAACCATATCGAGAACACAAGGCTTGAGGGATAATCTGAGATCAAAGTCTTGGATGAGAGAGTAAAAAAAGGAAACAAATGTATTTGTATGCATGTAACTAAATATATTAATAGTAAAGATAATTTTTGTATACCTCTGCAATGATAGCCAACATGGTGGCTGATATTAATACTGCAAGCGACTCTGGGAACATTTTCTCCATAAAAACAGAAACCCCCTTGAACAGCAAAATGTTTGTTCAGTGGTGCCAAAGCATAAGCATGATAAAAATGTGCATAGACAGGTATTGAATCTCAAAAGGGCATATATTTTTTCTTTGTAAATGATTAAAGGAATAAAAATACTCTTGTGTGTCATCTTATATCAATCACATAGATAAACTTCTGGTAATCAGTATACAGAAGTTTACTTTAAATCAGATGAAGGTTCTTGAAATGATCTGAGAAACGTACCTCCAGTGCCATTGATTTAGCTATAAGGAGGGAGCATAAAAGTAAATGCTCATTCTTAACAATTGACATAATCTTCGCTGCAGATAAAAATATGTTTTCATCACTTAACAAGATGAAGCAGTAAATAGTTGAGTTTCATACCCCAAATTTCCTCTTCAATAGTAACTTATTAAGCATAACATGTTCTGCTTTTGGTCTGATATTTGCCCCTTTGAAGTCAATAGACACCATAAATACAATTTTAACAGTCTTTTGATGAATGCAAGTTTGTATTGTATTTGAAAGTAAAAACTTATTTTTCTTTACTTCATAGTGACCCAATTTTCTTTTATTTATGAGACCATTGCTTAGTTTGTTTGATGTCTTTTATATAACCATATCATATCCTAGTACACACCCTTATCCTATTTTTTCACTAAATTTGTATACCAATATGCACAAGGCTAAGTCTTTTATTTTCTTGAGTTTTAAGGTACTCTTAAATGAAGAAAATTACCCCAAACAAAAAGCAATAAAGTACCTGCATTTTTCTGAATTTGAGGCTTCCCAGCTTTGACAAGAACCTCAAGATCAACCTGGCTGAAAGACAAGAGTCCTAGAGCAAGACCAGATGTCATAGCAGCAAATAACACAAAAGCCCAACATGTGCTAAGTAAAACCCAAAAGTGAGATCCACAACAAGGTGCCCTTTCCTCAAAATATGAACTCATTTTCTCTTTGGATGGGAGAAGCCAAGGAAAAAAATCAATGACAAGAATTGCAACATGGCATGTAAGAAAGCAGAATATAAGCAAAAGGCAAGTATACTGCAGGAAGCCATTGCCTGCAGATACTTAAATATAAAAATGGGATACCCCACCATTAGGATCAAAGGTCCCAAATAACGAATTCCCAACTCTTGGGAGAGTTGCAAGAGGCAAAGTTCAACAATTGACGGAAAAATTAAGCTGAAAGGTGTATTCAATTTTTTTTAGAATTTGACAAAGATTTCTAAGGTATACTCAATTCTTTATAATAAAACTCACACGTAAAATCTGTTGAAAAAATTCATATATATATATATATATATAAGCTGGAGGGAGTTTAATCTTTAAATTTAAAATTGAAAAACGTTAAGAACACATTTTCTAATAATAAGCACTTTTATCTTAATTGAATTTTATTGAAATAAAACAACAGACATAAAATAAAATATGACATCCATAATTTTTGGGAATTATGAAAGTTTTAATCCATAAATGGGTGTATTCTAATTTTCTTTGCATTTTTTTAAATTATAACTGACGTTACTTTTGTAGAAAATAATAATATTTAATATTAAAACTGTTGAAGTATTTATTTAATTTATTTTATCTATATAGTTTCATTTTCAAAGTTTTGGCATTAATAAGTTCAAGTGTCTTTTTGACAAATGTGATTAAAAAAACAAATTGTAACTTATTCTATAATATGATTTGTTGGTTGACTGGAAGGGTGGTCCAATAGTTAATTCGTTGTATTAAAGACTCAAAAAGTTTATGTAGAAGGTAGCATATTTTTTAAGGTTATATATGGAGTTTATATGCCTCACAAACTAATTAGATTTTTCCCTTATTTTTTTCAATAGGGCATCGGATTAAAAGACCACATAAAATATGTTAGAAAAAAAATGGTCAATGGTTTGAATAAGATATTAGGACTACAAACAAGGTTGTCTAAGCAAAGGAATTCTATTTGTCAATATTTATACTAAGTTATATTAAGTTAATGTTTAAAATATATAATATAGTTTTTAAAATATTTTAATTTTAATATATTGATAAAATAATTTTAATTTATGAAAATTTTATTTCAATTTTTTATTCTTTTCTCTACTAACAATTTTATGTAGAAACTCTTCCCAACCTTATCTTAATTACTACAATTGTTTTAGCAATCTTGCTTGTTAGATATCATTACACGAAATTTCCAGCCTTCAATAAATGTTATTTTTTTTTTTTTTTTTACCTCTTGTAAGTGGATATAAAAATTGAAGAAAGAGAAGTGTTTAAAGGCTATTTTCAATTAAAATGAAAGGTAAAAAAGAATTTATTGGATGTCATCATATTTTTTGAGGTGATAATCACTAACGTAATATTTATTAATAAGAGATTAAGGTTAAGAAATTTTTTATCAAGAAAAAGTAATGTTCATATCTTGATAGGATTATGATGAATCGAAAAGGAAATTATTTTTTTAAAAAAAAAAAAAAAGTTATTTTTGAGGAATCGAAAAAGAGGTGTTAGAGATAACATAAGAAATTGCAGAAAATGAAAACTATTTGTGAATATTTCTTCTCTTAAGACTCATGTTAACATGTTGGAGGAAAGTAATTGTGGTGTTTACTATATAAAATAGAGATTAAAGGTAGTATTTTAAGGCTAACAATATAAAAAGTGACTAGAACTTTTCGTCAGGTTGAAATTGCAATTATTAATTAAAAAAAGTGTATTTGTTTTTCAATCTTTCATTTCATTTATTTAAATTCTTTATAACACCTTGGTAAATTATTTATTTCTTCTCATTTACATTTTTTTTTTGCCCTTCTTATGTTCCAAAATGATTTTTTTTTTCATTACTTTCGTATTATTCATTGAATCTCAATAATTCTTCACGTTTTCTTCTTTTTCCTAATTTAAGTTATTTTTTTTTCTGAGAAACAATTTAATTTAATTTCAACAATATTTACCTTTTTGCAAATAATTTTAGTTCTAGTGTTTTTATTTAGTATTTTACGTTTATGAAAAGAAATACCCAAAATTGAAAACTTTTAAAATTGTTAATCTAAACAAAAAGAGTCCATAATTGACATTTATTTTGGTTAAAAGAAAATCCTAAATCCAATTTTCACTAAAAAAGAATTGCAAAATGAAGTTTAATTTTAAAAATAAATGTAAGATGACAATATTTGTGTTTTCTATAGTCAAAATAAATTCAATAAAACACAAATTAGTTATTGAATTTTTTTATTAACGTGCTAAAAATTCAATTTGAATGAACTAAAGAACATATAAAATGCTTAGTTAGACTTATTAAAAAATTTTAAAAATTGGAAATAGCAATAAACAATTTAAATTTGATGAAATTATTTTTATACTTAATTTTGTGATTTTTTTAAGTAAACGTGAACCTAAAACTCATATTACGAATATATTATCTAAATGATGAAATGATAAAGGAAAAATAGAAAAAAAATATATATTTGAAGAAAAGGGTAGTAAAATGTAACCTTAAAACCTAAAAATGATTTAAATTACAATAGAAAGAAACAGTTAAAAGTTAATCAAAGCATAAGGCAATATAAAATCTAAATGCAACATGAAATATAAGTGGAAGATGAAATATTAATGGTTGATGATTAGCTATAAATTATGTAGAACAAATTGTTTATTGAGAAACTCAATTAGACGACGAGATCTTTTGATGGAAAGGAGTAGAAAATCTGTTTGCTACAAATCTTCTAGTAGTGGTGTAACAGAATGTGTGGTGTAATATTTATTAAACTTAGTTGTCTTAATAGTTTTTTTGTTATTCCCATAGGTTAAGTTCTATATATAAATACATGTATGAGTGTTAGTAAAGTGTCTTTTTATTCTATTTTTGTGTTCTTGCTTGTTATTGTTATTAATTCAACAATTGACATCATAGGTTTAAGAAGTTGGAGATATGGTTTCCAAACTTGACATTGAGAAGTTTTTCAAAAAAAATGACTTTGGATTTAGGAGAACTAAAATGGAGGTAATCTTTATACACTAAAGATGTATTGATGCTTTAAAAAATGAAGTAAATATGTCGGTGTCTATGTTTAAAAAAGTAAAATTAAAATGATAAACAAATTCAGGATACTCATATATTACCCATATCTTTATGTCTGAGAAGGCATTGAGAAAGTTTATAGAAAACAGAGAAATGCAAGAAGGAACATTGGATTATATTTTAGTTAATTTTAAAAAACTTTTTAAAAATATTGTTTAATGATTATTCTGACGAAGTTTTGTATATCAAGTGATCAGATAAATTACAATAGATGCAACTTTATAACTGATTTACTAGACTAAAGCATTTTAAACATGCGTTTTCACCATAATTATCCTTCCCAAGTTAGGCATTTTCACAAGAGTTCTTCTTCTTGAGCTAATACTGGTAATAAAAGAAAATGCAATGTAAGAAAATAAAGCTAAAGAAGAGATATACAAGATATTTTTTATATTGATCTATCTAACAATGCAAACTACATTTAATTCATAGTCATATTTTTTTTAAAATAATTAAAGAATAACTAGTTTTTATAATAAAATATTAAATTGAGATATTTAATTAAATTATTCAGTAAAAGTTAATAAAAACAGTTATAGAATGATGGTATAGATCAATAAAATGGTCAACCTAGGAACATTTACTTTAAAAATGAATACTAGAACATGGTATTGTATAATTTTTTTTATTGGGTTGATCAATCTTTTCAACACATTCTTTGCAAAGCAAGGGTGGAATGTCATACTAATGGAGTGTATTAAAATTTTAGTGCTTTTTAATGTGCTTTTAATATCCTCTTTAAAGTAATGTAAGAATTATCAGTATATCATTATTAAAAGGAATATGTTAAAAGCATGCAACATAACTCAATAAAAGAGAAAATAGGATATTAAAAAATTTCTAAAAATGTTGACAACATTCACTGATATATCACTTAATCATTTTAGGTTCAAATCTAAGCACCATTTCTGCAGAAGTTCAACTATAGAATAGCTGTAAGCTATAGATCAGTTGGCAATCAATTTCTGTAGCAAAATTCTGCTTGATTTGGCATTCTTCCAAACAGTGAAAAAAAAATAAGCAAAACGTTCACACATTTGTGCCTTGAACATGCCACCACCACTAGTACACAACAACTCACTATACAATATGTATGATATTACAGAATGTGCCTGAACTTTTACAAGCATACAAAATCAACAAAGAAACATATATGAAAAAATTCTAACAGAGGAAAATTTAAAAATAATAAAAACTTTAAACCTAATTCAACCTTATATAGTTCATCAACTTATCTTTAGTCGACGTAGGATTTCTAACAAAATCGATTTGCGAAATTTTTTCATAAATTATACTAATTGTCAACGACCAATGCATCAATCTTAGAAGAATCACAGGCACTCCTACCACTGCTGGAGAGGCTCCACTGATCAGACACTACACTTGCTGCAGCAGATGCAGGTAAAATGCCACCTGCAGCAACCCCACATTTGGCTACAATCCTAACACTCTCTATCAACTCCTTGGTTCTACCCTCTTGTGACAAAATCTCCATCAACTGTTGAGGACTTATCACCAACTTCACTTTCCAGAACCTGCTGCTTTTACTACTACCACTACTAATAATGCTGCATTTACTACTATTACTAGTACTAGTCCTACAAGACAAAGGTTCCATAGAGGTTTTGTTGAGAAACCTCACTCCATGGTGGTGTTGGTAGTCCAAGGACATTCTGTATGGAGGAGGGTAGGGTGTTGTGGGAACACTATGAGAACGAACATGCCCTTGTCGAATGGCGGCGCAGTTGTCACCACCGATGTAGCCGCCAGCCGGAGGGTGGTCCGGCTGTTTGTTAAGTGGCAGTAAGTGGTATGACTGGCCAGTCATCAACTCATCAAATTGGCTAAGTGGTTTGCAAAACAGTTCATGACTTAGGAATATGCCATGCCCCGGGAACTCATTGGTGATGAAACTCACAGTGATTGGAGCATAGAATTCCATGATGCCACCATCTGATGTTGTGACTTTGATCACTGCTTCAGGATCTGACATGCCCCCCAATAAACAGTTTCCCATGTTGGATGAACTTGGAAAATCTTTGTGATCTGTGAAGCAAATAGTGATGTTGTATGGGAGTATATATGGTAACTATTTTCTGCCTTGGAGGGTATTCAAGAGCGGGAAACTATAGTGGTGTTGAAAAGAAAAAGATGTTATTCTTCTTGGGGGGAAATTCTGATGAAGAATGTTAGAGCAATTTAAATAACAAGATATACTTAGGTTATTATAAAGTTAAAATATGTTTAGACTTTGGTACAAGTTAATGTATAGAAACCTTTTATGCAGTTTTGGTTGCAAAAGATGAGTAAATGATGCATTGTTTTCACAAGTGTTTATATCAAACACAAAAGAGGAAAAATGCTCAAAGTTCATATTGGTCCCAGTACAGAAGGGAAGAAAGCAAAAGGACTTCCAGATATACCTGCCAGTTCTTCTTCTTTTGCTTTTTCCTTTGACACTTTATCTTTATCCTTTGGTAAAGGACTCAAGGTGTCAAGAAACTATAACCTAATTGTTAATTAGGCTGGGGAAAAACAAAATTGCAATCCTGTGAAATGTCGTAAAGAATAGTTTTTTCTGCATGCTTTGAATGTTGTTGCTTCACAGATTTCAGTCAATTATTGTTGGATTTCAAGCTCATGTCACAACCACTGTAGTTTACTTTAACAGTTGCATTGGACTTGGAGCATATATTTTGCTTTGCATTATTTCAAAACATTTTCACTTGAGATAAGTTGGGAAATTTTTTAACTGTGATTAATTCTTAATATTTGAGTAGAGTAGATATTATACTGCATAAGCGGTAAAATAAGGTAATAATAATATACTTAATTAATTATGAAGCAAATGGATAAAACCGGACGCAAAAATACTGATATTGTGTCAGTCAAAAGTGGACGCCCAAATCCTAGAACGTATAACATGGGTAACTAGACGGAAGCAAATACCATAGGTTGACGTTAAAAAGACATGAAATAATTAAAAATTTTTAGTATAGAATCGATTGAGCTGACATCAAACAAAAATTAAAAATAAAAATAAAAATGAATATTGTTCAAAAATTAATTTTTTATTTAAATTTTAACTGTAGATACTGTTGGTCAGACAGATGCAAGAGATAAAAAAAAAAAAATCCTATTAGAATGGTTTTAACCCACTTAAAAGCAGACACTGAGCAAATTAAAAAAAAAAAAAACATTTGTAATTTGGATAAAAACCATCTGCAGTTAGATTTTAATACCAATTTCAAACCAGCATTAGACGTATTTAAATGAAATTCCAAAACGAATGATGTATAAAAGATCAATTTAATTTGAAGTCTTATTTGCATTAAAAATATTAATTGAAATAAAATATGAAATTAACTAAATTGTATTGTTATACTGCAAGTAAATCGAAAGGCAATACGACCCAATAGTTAAGTAAAATTTACACAATTACATCAACAAATATAAAGGTTTATAATATTTAATTGAAAGTAAAAGTATAGAATATACAATATAAAAAAATAAAAATTACTAACGAGATAAATCTATTAGAAACATCTAAAATTTGTTGGTAAATTGATTATATGTAAATTTATCGATAAATTTATGAGTTTATCGATAATTATCGACGAATTTTTGACAGATTTCTGATCTGTCGGTAATTATCGACGGATTTAAGATAAATCCGTCGGTAAATCTGTCAGTAATTACTGACAGATTCAGAAATCCATCAATAAAATCATCGATAATGATATTTTACCGATAGATAAAGTTTCGTCAATAAAATTTCGTCAGTAATTTAATTTTTTTTGTAGTGATATTAAAAATGATAAAATCATTTTTACAAATTACAAGAGAAGCTTTCCATGCAGTTCAAAAGCGATCATCCATTTGATTGTCTATGAAAAATGTAAATCATTTTAATAAATATAACATTTAATACATGAATGAAATAATGACTTAAATTTTGGGATGAACTTCTAGGAAGTAGTTAGTCATCATGGCCTTAAGTATAGTTAGGATGGACTTGATTGATACTTGGTGAAGCGTCAACACCTTGTCGTTCCATCATCATGGCAAGTTGTTACTGTATCATCTTCATGGCGTCCTCCAACTGTGCAGTCTTTTGATTTGCCAGTTGAACTTCCAAATTTGCCAATTAAGCTACCTAACTCGCCAACAGAGTTGTTTGCCTTGTTTTCTCATCATTGTGACGAAGTTGTTCATTTTCAGTTCCCTGATCTCAATAGGATGTGGAAGAAGCAAGCAAGGAGGGCTGAGTGAGGGAATATATTCCTTGACAGAAGTTACCAACCAAGTTTGTTATGCCATAAACTAGACCTCCACTCTACCATCATGTAGCATCCTTCCAAGCCTGAAGATTGGTTGTTGCATCTAGATGATGGGCATCAATGGTTGAACCTTCAAAACTCTCTACTTGTGGCCTTCAACCACTCATGGTAGTTTTTTCACTCAATGATTACAATATTCAAATGTTAATAAAACTAAATCAAGATAATAATAAATTAAGAAAAATTTAAACCAATAACTTATTAAGTCTCATGAGCATGAGTATCAACCCAAACACCCTTTTTGTTGGTGTGAGTGACAATAAAGAATTCATTAGGTTCAACAAGATGACCATATTTACATTCTTAGTAAAAGTTATACAATTAGAAATTATATATATTAGAGAAGTAAATTGAATTAGATACACCTAAGTGATTAGTAATACTTACCAAGCACAATGCAACATTAAATGTGATTTACGGCCTGTTGAATGCAATGTTCTATCCTGAGTTGAAAACCGATTAATTTTATTATGAAATGATTTTTCTTTGAACTTTTGGGTATCCCAATGTTCAGAAATTTACCTCATGTTTATTCACCAATCCATGTAGGTCGAGAGTCATTTGTTCGAGCTTTGGTCAACATGTCACAAAGTTTCTTTTTGACTTTGGACTCATAGACCTCTCTTATCTATTACTCATTTTGAGGAATCCAAGTTACTCTAGCCTATAAAAATGAAGAATAGCAAAGGGGGATCTTCTTAGTCAAGTCAACATACTCCAATTCATAAGTATAACGAATTATGTCATAAAAGTTGTCTTCTCTATTTATGACACCTTTCACATACAAGGCATTGTTGGTTTTTTTTTCATCACTCCAAGCCTTTGTATGAAACTTATACTTGTTGACGAAGTATATGTTCCACTATGTTGCTTATGAATTAAGTCCCCAAGCTAACGCTATCAAGTTTGGATCCCTTACCCCATTCCTTTCATCATGAACCTATGTTGTAGTGTATAAAAACATTGGATTTATTTTGAGCAAATTATGAAATAAAAGCAGGTAAGGCTTAACATTAAACTTACATAGCTCTTGAACCATTCAAAATTTTTTTTATGTATATATATAAATGTCTCATAATCATTGATGGAGTTAACTTGTAAGAACAATCTTCAAAAAGACATTGAAGTAGTCAGTAAAGTACATATGCTATCATAATTGAGTTTAAATTAATTATGTGCAGTTAAAATTACTCAAGTATTTGTTTGACCTCATTCGAATTGATGAAGATATAAACATGGGTATAAGAAAATTCTTTATCATCCAGCCAAGGATCTTTGCTGGAATCACTTGGGCATCCCCATTTATTCAAAATTGACAATGTGTATTGAACTTCCTCATTTAAATTGGGTCGAGGATCATTCCTCAAACTTGTATTGCCCAACAAGCAAACACTTTTAAAACAAGCATAAATATGTTATCTTTGGTGTAGGTAGAATACACATGTTGATCCTTCTACCCGTGCTAAATTATTTACTGATCGCTTTGTATCTCTCATCAATATGCACCACAAACGAAATTATGAGGCGCCCTTCAATGGTTAATATTGACATAAATAAGAAAATGGTCGCCTTTCAAAATGATACATCCATCAGTAGTGAACAGTGAACAGGACCATCCAGGATTGCTTTCATAGAAAGATGATTGACAAGGTGTTTCATTGAATAAAAAGACCTGGTGGGAATATTCTTTCCAACTTACATAGGATTATTGACTTATTTTCTTACATTCAAATTAAATCATCCATCCTCATTGTATTAGAACATAGATCCTTAAAAAATTGACTCAATTCAACAAGGGCTTTCCACACAAATTCTAGCAATAACTGAAAAGAATTGGGAGTAGACACTCCACAAAAACATGACAAACATGACTTTTCATGTCGTGCAAACTTCCCTAACGATTTTTTGCTCACCTTGCAATGTTTGAGGCATGACTATTTGATCTTCAACTTGTTGATCCATTTATGAATTACTTTAACATTTTTCATTTCATGTAATTGTCCTTTTGACTTTGCTAACTTTCCAATATGTAATTGAACCAACTCCAAGTCTCCACAGGCACACAATTCAACAATATCTATTCTTGCCTTTTGATTCTCTTTCGTCTTACCCTTATCGTTCATCACAATGTTGAAGATATTATCAAAAAAAAAATTTCTCAATGTGCATAAAATTAAGGTTGTGCCTAACAAATTGCCCTTCCAATATAGGAGATCCCAAAATATAAACTTTTTTGTCCAATTATGATATTGTTTATACCCATGAATCGTTTCAAATGGACCATCATTCACTTTTGGAAAGTCACAAATAAACTCTCATAATTGGTTCACATTCAAGAAATAAGATGGGCCATCCGATTTAACTTTATTTTTAAAGAATCTTTTCTAAATGGATGATTTGCTAGCAAGAATTGTTAATGACAGTCAAACCAAGAATTTTTCCCCCATGTCTTAAGGTGCATGCTTTTGTGTCCTCCATACAATAAGGACAAGCTAACTTCCCTTTCGTTCCCCAACCAGACAACATACATATACTGAAAAATCATTGATTGTCCACATCAAACATGTTCACATGATAAAGTTCTCTTTGGTGGAGATGTCATAAGTGAAGATGCCCCCATTCCACAGTACTCGCAAGTCATCAATCAACGGTTACAATACACATCTATTAATTTTGTTGGCTTAGTCAGACTGGGTATGAGGCAACTAAGAAACATGTACGACTTGGTCATACACATTTCATGAAGTAGGTTGTAGGAAGTAACAAACACCAACCAACAAGAATATGGGGATGCTGAATCTTGAATATAAGAGTGAACCCATCAAAACATAAACCTAATCTTACATAACATGGGTCAACTGTAAAATTAGGATATACATTATCAAAGTGTTTCCAAGATTTTCCATCACTTGGATGTCACAAAACACCATCATGGGTTTTGTTTTCATAATGTCATCTCATATGCGTTGTTGATTTCATTTTGAAAATGCTTATTCCTTTTTTGTTTGCACTCAGCAAGATTTAATTTTATTTGTTGAATTCTTGGTCCATTGAACGATGAAAATCGGTCACAAATATCATTCCATAAGTCTTGTGCTATCTCGACATGTGAGATCGTTGAGCGGAGAAATGATTCAATGGTGTTTCAAATCCAGGACACCAATAAGGAAAGGAATTAATGGTCCACCAATCTTGAAGATCCGTTGAGTCATCCATTGGCTTCTTGATTGACCCATCAATAAAGCAAAATTTCTTCCTCATTCTCAAAAGCCGTTCTTAAGGAACGAGCCAATTCATCATAATTTTCGCCCCTCAATTGTACCTGTGTAATCAAGAGACCAGAATTGTCAGGATTGTCAAGAGTGGTTATGTCGTAAGTTGAGATAGTTTTTCGTTGACGGGTGCCATCATTGGGTTCTTCAGCCATGATTCAATATGTTGGGTGTATATGGGTATGACTCTAACGCCATGACAAAATACCCCACTTTTTTATTTTTCATAAAATTAAAATATATTTCTTAAACTTTCTTCTACAGATTCGTTCAAATCTATACAAGATCCACTAATACAATCAACAATCAATACCTACCCAATATAACTAATCATATCTCATGAAATATTACTAAATAAAAACATATATATAATAAAGATATACAATAGTCACAATAGAATACAATGCATTTATTTCTTAATTTATTTTTTTTCTTGTCTCTCTAATATCAACAAGATGAGTAAAGTTAAAATTTATAATACACATAATAATCAAAGTTCGGTTAAGCCGACACATCTATTGTTTTCATGAGTCCATGCTATACTATTTCTTTCATGGGTCAATTTTTCTATAATGAGCGTATATTAGAATATGTTTGGTCCAGTTAAACTTTTAGAATTATTTTATAATTGACTTAACCTAATATAATAGCATCCTCTAGCCAACATGTGACAGCTAATATGATAAATTTTTATAGTATTTTAATCCAATACATTTACTTCTTAATTTATCTTTTCTGAATAAATATTTTATCTATTTAAACCAAAACTTAGTAATCTTTTTAAAATATTAAAACATAATTTGTTTTAAACAAGACTAACACTTTTTTTTTTATGTAAACTACATATAAATTATAGATAAATAAAGTAAGTTATGGTAGTTAGAACCGTACATATTAATTTGAACCAATCATTTAGAGAACATTTGGATGGGTTAAAACTATTGTTCGATTTAAATTTTAAAATTGTGAAGTGAGTATATAAAACATAAATAAATCCGAACCCATCCCATTTTAGTACATAATTTTCTTTATTTTTCATCTCGTGGAATTATGTAACTTTTATGTTTTATATCTCTATAATTTTGATCTCTTAGACGTTTTTTTTTATTAATTTTCATTTCTTACGATTTTCCCGTTTTTCTATTTTTTTCCTTTTTCAAAAATTGAAGATTAACAAAATATTAAATATTACCTTTTGTTTTCTATTTAAAAGAATTAAAAAAAATTGAAATTGTGCTTGATTGAATCATTTTCAATAAAAAATTGATCGTGAAATATTTTTATGTTAATCTTACTAAAAATTATATATATTAATACTTATTGCAGCGTTTATTATATGTTGGAAACATGCCTTTTTTTTTGCTCTCTCTCATCCATATACGGCGATATACGGCGAAGGAGGTAGCAACACTGTTTGTGCAAGAAATAGTTAAATTACATGGGTTTCCAACCTCAATCATTTCAGACAGGGATAGATTGTTCATGAGCACTTTTTGGACCGAACTCTTCAAGGAAGCTGACACTAAACTCAAGATGACTTTAGCATACCACCCTCAAACGGACGGACAAAGTGAAGCAGTCGATAAATGTGTTGAAACTTATCTTAGGTGTTTCTCATGTTATAAACCAAGACAGTGGCCAAAATGGTTACCATGGACAGGGTATTGGTATAATACCAATTACCATGGTTCTATAAAATTGTCACTATTCAAAGCTCTATATGGAAGGGATCCTCCTCCTCTACTAAGAAGAGAAGAAGGTGCAACAATAGAAGAAATTCAAAGCCTGATGCAGGAAAGAAATTCAATGTTGGATGAACTAAAGAAGCATTTGGACCAAGCACAGCAAAGGATGAAGATGTATGCCGACAAAAAAAGACGTGAAGTTGAATTTCAAATGAGAAATAAGGTTTTTCTTAAAATTCAACCATATCGCATGAAGACTTTGGCGATGAAATTAAATCAAAAACTAAGTGCTCAATTTTAAGGACCCTATGAAGTTTTAGAAAGGATTGGAAAGGTAGCCTACAAGCTCAAACTCCCAAATTCCACTCGTGTGCACCAGTTTTTCATGTATCTCTGCTTAAGAAATGTATAAAACCAGATACTCCAACATAGCCCCTATCATCTGCACTTACAGCAGATTGAGAATTATTGGTCGAACCAGCAAAAGTTCTAGCAAGGCGACAAAACATAGCAGGACAATATGAAGTTTTGATTCAATGGAAGGATCTCCCTGAGTTTGAAAATTCTTGGGAATTGGCCTCCGATATTCAGCACCATTTCCCTTCTTTCCACCTTGCGGACAAGGTGAATCTTGAAGGGGCGGGTATTGTTACGTCCCATGAAAATTTAGAAAAAAAATAATTAAGATTTATTAATTAAGATAATATTTGTTTGTTAGTTATTATTTATTAATTAAAATAAGATTTAAATTGTTAGTTATTATGTAATAATTAAGATAGGATTTTATTCTTAGTTATTTAATATTAGGATTTAGTTAAGAGATTTAGAATTGTATCATATCTGTTAATTTATCTTTATCAATTTCAATATTTAGAGGAAATAAAACCCATTTTCATTTATTTTTCCTAAGTGTGATTGGTACAAGTTGTTACATACTCTTTATGGACAAAACATTATATAACATATATTCGTTTTTCGAGTCATAATAACATAGTGAGTTAGTTGAGAAAATTTAAGGTTACCTTGTTACTTTATCTCAAAAATTCTTAATATGCATTTGTTTATGGTTCACATTCAATACATAATGTACTAGTCACAACTCAAAACTTTATTTTTATTTTATTTTATTAATATATCAATTTAACTAAATTGTCCTTTTAAAAACTAATAGTTAGTGTAATATATTTATTGAAAAATTAAATAACTTATAATTATAACGATGAAATAAATTTACTATATAAAATATATCATATGTTCATATCGCATGTAAAAAAGAAAGTTAATTAATAATTTATAATATTTTGGATGAAGGGAAACACCTAATCATGCCTTAATTAAATTACATTTCTATGTAACTTTCCAATTTACACTCATTTTTCTATGTATTGAATAAAATTATATGATAATATTATTTATTAGACAAATAACTATTAATTGCTAATGACACTTAAAATAAACATTTGATAAATGAAAATGTATTGATTACATAATATGTATACTGTGTGAGTTGTACTTATGCATAATTAATATAAGGATTTGTGTAAAACTTTTGTTGGAATTCATGAATCAACCACTAAATCTATGTTTGTCTGACCTCTCATTTTGTATCCGTAGAGTTTTTTACAAGGAAGTGAGGTTAAGTTGAACCACATAAGAGGAGAGTGAATTATCATTTTAAAACATTTTAAAAGATTAATCTTTTCTTAAACTATTTTAAAAAACTTATCTCATTAGAAAACTTGATGCAATTGAGTATGATATCAAGATTAATAAACATTAGAAAAGATAGGATAAAAGTGATATAGAGATCACAACTAATTTTACATTTATTCTTAACTATTAAACCTTAAAACAATTGGAAGTCACTATCTTTATAAGTTTAATTGAAGTATTCTAACATATACAAAATATAAATAAAATAGGAAATAACACAAAATCGACTCTTAAATATTATCAAGAGGATATGTTCTACTTTTGGATCATGCTAAGAGAAAATAACTGAAAATCAACTTCTGAACACTTAAAGGAGATATGTCCTATCATTGAATTACATCAAGAGGAAATAACTGAAAATTGACTTTTAAACACTCAAAAGAATATGTTTTATCCTTGGACCAAACCAAGAGAAAACCAACCATTTTAACTTTTCAACACTCAAAAGGATACAAATTGAAAACACTCTAACAACACAGAAAATGAAATATGTTTTTATAAAACAACACACAACATAAGCAACAAAAGAAAATTCAGTAACACAACATAACCCTTTTGAAATAAATCTTTGAACAATCTTGAAAGAACTCTTTTAGAAAAAGAAATTAACTTATGATCTCTATAAACGTTTGTAAATTTGTTTTTCAAAATATTATCAAATATGTTAAAGAGTGAATCAAAAAATCTATTTATAATGTTTTCAAAACGCCTGGTTAAGAATAAATCTTGACATATTCAATCTATTATCTTAAGTTATAATCAATTTTCAGTAAAATTTGAAAATCAAGTAGATGCGCTTTTTGTTTTAATTGATTATTACATATGAATTTATTATCTTAAGTTATAATCAATTTTCAGTAAAATTCGAAAATCAAGTAGATGCGCTTTTTGTTTTAATTGGTTATTACATATGAATTGATTATTTTAGCTTTTCTTCATTTTTCTTATGGCAAGAATCTTTCTTTACATGCCTTCTTTTGTTGATGGAATTTGAGATACTTTTTACTTTGAGACTTTGATTTATCATGAGTTTAAATTTTATACTATTGCACTCCACATCTAATAACAAAAATAATTATTTTTATTGTGAAATATCCGACTAATTGTAATCATTGAACATCTCAAAATTCTTTTTGCAATACTATTCTAACAACAATAACATCAAAATATAATCAGAAATCAAACTCTGATACTACTATTAGTATCAAATTAATAACACAAGAACTCCCAACTAAAATAAAAGACCAAAAAAAACATAACAGACAATTAACAATAATGTAGTTTTATTAAAGAAAAAAAATTACATAATATTTTCCTTTAAACTCTAAGGAAAAAATAATAACACTTTGTCTGGAAATAAAAAATAATAATTACAAGGGAAACCTTAAAAGAAAACTAATTTCTTATATTATTTGTTTTTCAAACACGGAAGAAAGAAAGAGATTTTAGTGTATTTCCTTTCCAAACAAACATTTTATCCTTAAAGTGTATATCCAAAAGGACGATAAAGACTAGAGAAAATCTTGACTACATGATTTTTATATTTTTACTTTGTTAAAAAATATCTAAATAATTAATAATAAAAACGAAATTAATTTTTTACGTAATATCCTATAAAATAGTTCCAAACTAAAAAGCAACCTAAAATTTAGTTTTGAGATAAATAAGATACTACATGATTTTTTTTAACAGTTTTAAAAAAATAGAAAAATTTGTTATTTAGTTGTTATTTTTAAATAACAATCACTAACCCTCTTATTAAAATTACTAACGCTCTCTTTTGACTTAAATTTTAAAACTTCAAAATAGGTATATAAAATGTAAAGAAATCGGAACTGATGCCAGTTTAGTACATTTTTTCTTAATTCTTTTATCTTGTGGATTTCTATAAATTTTATGTTATATATTTTTATAATTTTGACTTCTTTGACTTTTTTTTTATCAATTTTCATTTATTATGATTTTTGCTTTTTTCTATTTTCTCCCTTTTAAAAATTGAAAATTAACAAAAATTAAATATTATCTTTTTTATATTTAAAAAAAATATTTAAACTGTGCTTGATTGAATCACTTTCAATAAAAAATCCATCCTGAAATATTGTTATGTTAATCTCACTAAAAATTATATATATTAATACTTATTACAGCGTTAATTATATGGTGAAAAAAAAAAGCATACTTTCTATGTACTTTCTTTTCTAGCAAAAAAATTTTCATCCACAAGAGTATTTAATAAAGAAAGAAATTATCAATTATCTTTTAAACGAAAAATATTATTTAATAAATGACGACCTAGTGTACCAGTTATATTTATTCAGATTTTATTTTATTTTTGTTATTATTTATTACATTAGAAAAGATTAAAGAGAAACATAAAAAAAGGTTGTCGTGAATCTACACTACAAGAATACTCTGATATAGCGTGGGCCAAAAGCCCACGCAAAATACGAAAAACCCACACATATGCGTGGGTATAGCGTGGGCAAGGGAACCACACTAGAATCCTGGAAGCAAATTATCTTGTGTGGGTCTAGCCCACGCAACTGAATGCATAATTAAATATAATAAATTATGCGTGGGTCAGACCCACGCAAAGATGGCAGAAGCTTGTGGGGGTCAAGTCCACGCTTATAATACAATTATAAAAAATTTATAAAAAGTCTTATTATTATATTATTTTTATTACTCACCACTAACCATTTATTTTAAAATTTTAGACAAAGTGCAGAGGCAAGACTCGAATCCAAACGCAAGACTCGAATCCAAAACCTCTCAGCAGTTGGACAACACCCATTACCATTAGATCTGAAGAACTTTATTGCCTTATTACGCTTAATATTATACTTATTAATTCGATAAAAAATATTGTAATATTGTGGTGCGTGGGTCTGACCCACGCTACTTGCAATTAATTAATTAATTGCAAATAATATTATGTTGCGTGGGTCTGGCCCACGCTGGGTTTTATTTTTATGTTTTTAATTTTCTGTTGCGTTTTGCGTGGGTCTAGCCCACGCTGCTTGAAATTAATTATTTAGAAATAATAATGTGATGCGTTGGTCTGGCCCCCACTTGATTTTACTTTTATTTTTTTGAATTTTCTTTTGCGTTTTGCGTGGGTCTAGCCGACGCTGTTGGGCCCCGCTTGATTTTAATTTTTTTTTAAATTTTCTTTTGTATTTTGCGTGGGTCTAGCCCACGCAGATTGCAATTAATTAATTGCAAATAATATTGTGCTGCGTGGGTCTGGCCCCCGCTTAGCTTTATTTTCTTTTTCAAATTTTTTTATTCAGATTTTGCATGGGCTATGACATTTTAGAGTGGGTTTGGCCCACGCTTCTTGCTTGAGTCATTAACCCACACATATTTTTGGTAACTATTTGGCTGATTTCTTGTAGTGCTAATTGGAATATGAAATCATAAGAAGTAGAATAATAGCTAACAAGAATAAGAGATAGAATAATAGAAAATAAAGTTATTTTTGTAGTGGGTCCATTCGGTAAGTTACTTTTTGTAATCTTCTCCACGAACATTTTAACGATAGAAAAATAAGAAGTTAACTAAAATTAATTTATACATAATTTAGGAACTATCTTTTATCATTTCTTTTTAAATCTCTATTTATAACTTGTTTTATTAAACTTCCTCCAAACATGTTCTAACAATTATTGATCAAAGCTAATAATAGTTATGTTTCATTAAATTGATTTGGTTTATATGATACACATAAAACATATTTATTTTTTATATTTATCACATTATTCACAAACTTTCTTAAACTTTTCTTTCAAATTCTATTATATTCTCTTTAATTCAAATAATCAAACTTTCCACACACTTTCATCTCAAATTTCTTTTTTCAAATATACTCTCTAATCCAAACATAGCCTTCACTAGTACAAAAAGGATCTTCATCGTCGGTTCTAAGAGACATTTATCGTCGGGTATTGAACCGACGTTGACCCAGGAGACGTTGATCATGACGTCGGTTAACAATACCGACGTTGTGTTAA
>Ga0099824_1002856_pt1 | contig 25287 bp, 6 predicted proteins | sample SiratrowhiteBW_FD_76837 | JGI IMG/M metagenome (GOLD analysis project Ga0099824, IMG submission 76837) | Root nodule microbial communities of legume samples collected from California, USA - Siratro white BW | ecosystem: Host-associated > Plants > Roots > Nodule | place: USA: California...
AACTGTCAGCATTTGATTTTGTACGGTTCAGGATTTAGCGAGATTTGGAGTGAGTGATGGCTGCGAAGGAAGATAATCGAATATTTGTGGGTGGTTTATCTTGGGACGTCACGGAGCGTCAACTCGAGCATGCCTTTGCTCGTTACGGCAAAATTCTCGAATGTCAGGTATACCCCTTCGCTTTCGATTTCCCAGATAAATGTTCCGTATTTTAAATTAAGCTATTTCGTTGCTATGAACAGGGGATCTTGTTTCTTCTCGTTTAAATGATGTTAGGCATGCAGTTTCAGAAATTAAGAGTGGAAAGGAGTTTTTTTTTTTTTAATAAAAAAATTGACGTTTTAATTGAAGGTGCATATTGTTATAAACCAGCAGTAATGATGATTTTTCATGAGACTATTATTTATGATTATTGAAGTGAACCTGTTCAGTGCCGTTGTGGTCTCTAGTTAAGGATAGGGGTGATTGTAAGGTCTGGGTTTGGCTGAGTTATTGCGTAGGAATCTTTTTTTTTTTTTTTTATTGTGTTTTAGGGTTGAAGTTTTATGATAGGATTCTGTACTAATTTTCTTTTTCCTTTTTTTGTCTTTGGAATGCTGGGTTTGAATCTTGTGATCTTTGAGATGCCGTGGATGGATTTTTAAAAGATGTTTTACTGGAATGATTTCTTCATGGCTGAAGCTCATTTTCAATTTTGTGTTAAAATGATAGTTTGTGGTAACAATAGAGCTTGAAGAATCCGGAGATTAGTGTGGTTTGGAAAGTGGAATTTGGTTCAAGGAAGGTTGTTGATCAAATAACAGTCTAAGCTGTCTGCTATTCGGCAGAGAGATTTCTTGTCTTTGCTGTGCTTATGATTTGTTAGTAAAATCATTGTAATTTGGAATGGGTGTTTTGCTATATAATTGGGCTGGCAAGTGACTATTCGACAAAGTTAATACCATAACATGCACGTTGGAATATACTATTTTTTTGTTTCCATACTTGTTTTTGTGCGGCTCACAGATCTATATGCCTTGTTGCATGATTCATGAACTGGGAAGTTTGTCACACTTGTTTGGTTCAGTTACATTTAATTCTTTTGGGAGAAGAATTTTTTTCTGTCCAAATTTAAAGTTCACACAAAAAACCACGTGCATCTGTACAGTGGCTTCCTTCCTTTTCTAGTTGCAAATCTATCTTGTGATGGCAATTGTTACCAGTAGGATATACAACAAACTTATGTTGGGAACCTTCTTTTGCTTCTGGGGCTGTTGATCAATTGTTGTCCAAGATAATTATAGGAAACTAGAAATGGGCATTAAAGACTGCTATCTCACATTATGCGTTTTCAAATTTTTGCCCCTTGATATATTGATATGTTATGAACACTGCTTATACCCGTTTCTTTAGCTGTAGAGGCATGGGCAACAGATGTGCCATCTTATGAACTGACAATGCATTTGGTAAGGTCAAGGTGGCATTTCTAGGGGAAAGATTCACATACATGCAGTTCCTGGGGAAGAGAATAATGTACTCTGTTTTTAATGGAAATGAAATCACCCCACTAACTAATATATTGTTCCATTCGAAGTATAGATAGAACCGTTTCAAAGAGCTGTGATTATGTGGAGCTCAGTAGACCAGTTAAAGTGAGTTCAAGAATTCATATGTGCTTGCTTCAGTTGAGCGGTCCAGTGTTGCTGCACCTTTGGCAGTTTTCATTAGTTTCTCATAGCAATGTAAAGCTCTGGTGATTGGACATTGTTTTGTGTTTGGCTGATGTCATCGCCCTTCTAACAAAATATATATACTTATAAATATCCAAAACGTGTGAGTTTGACTCTACATCACCAACAAGTTCTGCATCACTACGGGTCTTGTGAGTACTTTGGTGCTGCAGAGCTCAAAATTTTCAATCCAAAGCATTGACGTTATACACAGTTGCTGCTCAGAGATTGGGTTCCTCCTTTTTTGAGATACTGTATCTCACAAGTTGATCTACCTATAATTGCTAACAGTATCGAAGGTCAAATGAATGAATATCTTCAATTTAGTCATTATTTCCTTACCTGGATAGAGTTAATTGGTTGGAGATGATTTCTTTGGTTTGAATGGTTCTGCTTTTGTCAGTATACTCTTAGATAAAGAATCCTCATCTGCATAAGAATGGTTTTCTGCTGAAATGCTGGTGTCTTGGATATTGTCAGTTAAGGGGCAGCAGAATTACCTAGAGTGATAGGCATTTAATCGCAGTATAGTCAATTTATGTATTCATCTCCATGTTGCTGAGTATTATTGTTGCTGCATAAGATTGATTTCTTGCATCTGGTGAGGCGAATAAATCACAGGAGTTAGATGAATTCTTTCAAAAAAAGTGAAAGCATGATCTTCAAAAGGAATGCTGTGAATGCCTGTGTCCTGCATTTTGTCTTTCAGAATTATGGAAAAATATTTGCTGGCTGAGTATTTTTCTTTTGAAGAGATATCGAATGTGAAACTCATCGTAAAACTGAAGTTGTGACAATCTGTTGACTGCTGAAGTGAAAGCTACAGTTGGATTTGATGACATACCATTCATTTGTGGGTACATATTGTTGTAATGTTAGTTCTTCTGGGTCAGAAAATAATAGTATCGTATAATACAGTGCTTTTTTTCAAATAAGTCAGATGATAAGAATATGTTTGAGGGATTAAATTGTTAAAGGTGTATCATGAAGTCATGAACCAGTATGGAACATGGTGAAATTCTATCTCAGAATATGGAAGTATTTGTTGTAAGAGATGTTTGTTGTCAAATATGGGCTTGGGATTCCTCTGAAAGGCTTAGCCATATGAAAGCTTTGTCATTGTAACGGAGAAGTAAGTTGTCTGGTTATAAGTTTTTCTTTTTAATTTAATGTTTGCATCTAGTTGATAAAGTACTAAAATTAACATGCAACGCACCCTTCTTACTTGTATGTTTTGTTATATGTTATTATTGTGTACAACACTTGTTTAAGCTGAATGTCCATTTCAAATATTTTGGATTCTTACGTGTAAGCATAATTTTACCGACTATCAGCAATTTGGAGTAATAGATTATGCTGTAATAATGTGACACTTTCTTGTGTTTTCGTCAATTTTAGGTTGAATGGTGAGGGAGGGGTAATTTAGTGAATGGTTTATAAGCCTTGTTGAATTTAGATCACCCTTGTAAAACGTCTGTGATTGTTTTCAGAGATGGGCTGTTGGCTGAAACACCATTTAAAAAAAAAAATGTCAGGCAACATTAATGGATGACAATCTTGAGTGTTCATTAGAAATTGGTAGATCAACTTTGTGAATGAAATCTTACAAAAGCTTCATACTTATTTTTTTATTGTTAACAAGCAATCATTTTCTACAACAGTTTCTTTTGGGCATCCAATTTTGCTAAGCAGTTTGGAAAGAGGGCCTCTTTGTTTGCCTTTTGGTGGGTGAAGAATTTACCATTTGATGGCCACGGAGCAATTTTTATTCTTGTTTTTGCTACATATCAGCTACTTTGACCTGCCTTTTACTTTTCTATCTGTCTGTTTTTTCCTTTCTATCTTCATCTATTTTGTATGATGTGGTTCTACTTCACTGGTTTTCGAATTAATTTAATTTTAATGGTGGAGTAATTTTATATTCCTGCACTTTCTTCTACTACAGTAACTTGTTTATAAAATTTTAGCTGACTATCCCTTCCTATTAGACGTGTTCTGTATGTTGTTGTCAATATCTATATGCGAGTCTTACAAATAATGGCTATGCAGTGGTCATCGCATAAAACAAGCATTGATATTGTGTGTTCAAATAAAGTACCATTAAATATTGTTAGCATTAAGTTTGAGTTGGTATTACTTAGCATGAGGTTCTCAAGCGATGCTTCATGTAGATCATGATGGAAAGGGACACAGGCCGTCCACGTGGATTTGGGTTTATCACATTTGCAGACCGTAGGGGAATGGAGGATGCAATCAAGGAAATGCATGGACGGGAAATTGGTGATCGCATCATCTCTGTCAACAAGGCGCAGCCTAAGATGGGGGGTGATGATGTAGACCAAGGTTACAGAGGCAGCTACTCATCAGGTGGTAGAGGAAGCTATGGTGCTGGAGATAGGATAGGACAAGATGACTGCTTCAAATGTGGGCGTCCAGGACATTGGGCCCGAGATTGTCCTTTGGCAGGAGGTGGAGGTGGTCGTGGTCGTGGTGGTAGTTCATTTTCTTCACATCCTAGGTTTGGAGCTTCTGGTGGACATGGGGATCGCCTTGGTGGTGAACGTGATCGATATGTGGACGACCGTTATGATGGAGGACGCTATGGAGATAGGGATCGTCTTGACAACCGTGACTACAAATATGGCAGCCGTGATCGCTATAGCAGTGACAGGTATACATATGCTTTGTGGTGGTTGCAGAATTAAGCTTTTGGTGCTTTTGCCACCATTTGTTTGTCACTATATTTACTAAATGAAAATTGTGCAGGTATCCAAGCAGTGGAGATCGATTTGCAAGTGATCGATATGGCAGTGGGTCAGATCATTACCCACAAAATGGTTATGGGAAGGACAGAGGGTATGACCGATACGGTGGTCCACGAGGCGGTGCTGATAGGTATGGAAGTGGAATGGGTGGTCGAGATGAAGGAAGGAGTTATAATAGGGGTAGACCTGCTCCATATTACCGCCCGAGCCGGGGCTCTCGTCCATCACTGGACCGTTACTGATTTCTACTGTTACTGTTTTTAACGGGAAAATCACATGCAGAAGCCACATTAGAGACCTAGTTCTTGTTATTGTTAGTTTGGGAGAACTGCTAGATTTTAGTTTCATAGATTCTGGATTTCGTAGCTTGTTTCCTTATTTAGTAGTCATCGTGACAATCCCCCTGGTTTGCTTCACTAACTTCCCTAATGCAAGTGAGCATGGTTTGCCCCTGGATTCCAAATATTGGGGTGTTTAAGTTGTGTACTATCTCCGCGATGCTTATCCTCACAGATTCACCACTTGGTGTCACACATGGGTCCCCTGTTTGTCACAACACTTGCTTCCAACCACTACTCCAACAACATGCTTTTGAATGACACTGTTTTAACATAAATGTGATTTTTCAGTTACAATTACAAGAATTCTTTTTTTAAGTTTCTTAAAAAAAACCTAAAATAATAAGAAAATCTGTTTTCTTCCTAAACCATACGCAAACAGCAAACTTTTTTAGAGAAGTCCGATTTTTTTCTTGAAAAATGGAAACAAGTGGGTTTTATGGGCAGGTTTGTTACACAAATTTTCATGCAAAAACACTTGCATCTTTTTGAAAGTTTAAGATACATCTGTTTTAGCTTTCAAACTAATTAAAAATTGAAAATAAAAATTATTAAAATAAGAAATAGTTATTTTGAGCATATTTAGAAATACACATCTTTGCTTTTAAATCCTAAAAAACAATTAAATTTATTGTATGTGAAAAACGCTTTTTCTTAATCTATAACAAACACAAGGCATGAGTTTCAACGATATTCATCTTTTGTTTATTTTCGAAACGTATTACATTAGTTAACAAAATAATTCTTCTAGCCATAGCTCCTAGGTGAAAGTGAATTGGAAGTTGCAATATTTGATATCCCTTGCTTGGACAAAGTTGATGGATGTTATGGGCTCATTCAACCCTGTTTTTATGAACAGAGGTGGTAATAGTTTTTTTTTTTTTTTTTAAATGAGGTGATAGTTAATGGCTGGTTTCATTTTAATTTTCCTTTTCTTCACGTTCCTTTTCTGTTTTTTTGCGATTTTTTAAAGAAAATTGGAAAATAATCTTTGAAACATTATTTTAAGATAAATAAATGTGCCAATTTTTTTTTTTTCAAAAGTATACTTAATATTAATAACTCTTTTTAAAATTGTAAAATATTAATTATTTTGAAAGAAAAAATAATACGCTGTATAAGAATTTTTTGCACTCGACCAATTAGATACATGCATTGCTGGTACAAGTCATATTGTTGATTTTTACAATTACTATTTTAAGAAGATTCCTTACATGATTTGTAATTGATTGTATAAAAGTACCTGCTGTATTAATTAATGTATAAATTTTAAACTCTTTTTAATATATAAATTTGAACACGTTAAAAGATACCTTCCAAAAAATTGGTTTCTGAAAGACAAACTTGATCCCTTGTAAATAGGTCTGCACTACACTGCTTCTATTCATGTTGTGGTCACTATCTTCCCTGTTGTTGGTGCTTCAGTTCAGTCTAACCATAAATAAGACTTAAAAGTCAAAGAAAACTATATGTTAGATTTTTGTACTACATAGAGCCATTTAATGTCATTGTTTGGTAAAAGGTGTGGAAGTAATAGGGAATCAGATTTGTGAGCAAATGACACAATTTACTTAACAAGAGATCAATTTTTCTTTTGTCAAACAAAGTAATGTGTTCTCATTTAGTGACAATAAACAGAGAGAGTGTTGGTGGCTTCACTTCTATTATTCTTAAAAAACAGTTTCTCAAGTTATTGAGTTTATCACTTAGTCTGCACAATTGAATAAAAGCTAACTACTTATTCATAGTCTAGGCACTCACGTGTTCCATTATTTTTTGGTAATTTTACTTTAGTTGTATTTTAATGATTATAATCTATTAAATTAGACTTCTCTGCTAAATTGATAATAAGAGAAATCAAAAAGCTATTCTACAAAAGTATTTCCTTTTCGTTTTTGCCTCTCACTTTGGAAGTGTGAACTGAAATTCTTAAAACTGCATTCACAACTTTGATCCAAACATGCTTAGACCTCGTTTGAAATTTAGTTTCCAAATAGCAATAATTTTAATTCAAAATTACAAAAATATAGAAAAAGATGTGAAGACAAAAAAAAGGTGAAAAAATAAAATAAACTGTTCAATTAGTGATGGCTGACTTCTTCCTCCCATTTTGGATATTCCCATATGCAAAAGTTGACTTTAAGGAAAGCTTCTGTTAACTCATTAGTCAAGTGGGACCTCTCATAAGTAAAGCACTTTGAATTTCATTACTCAATAATTAGTCTTTAACCAATAACAACAACTAATTCCTACCACAGTTCTACTAGTCTATTATTTAAAGCTTAATTTCTATACCTTTAAAATTAATCTGTATTAAAATTAAAATTTCTTTTTTTTATTATTTTAATACCTAATCAATATATAAATTTAATCTTGATATCACTAAACCGTATTAATATCTAATTGTTTTGATGAGATATTCGCATGTATGCTATGTTATGATATTCTTAAATGTTTAATATAAAAAAACATTGAAAAATAAATAAAAAGTTCCAATTTCAATACAGATGAATTTTGAAGATATGAAGACTAATTTAACTCAGATTTGAAAGTGTCTTCTGCTAGTGACTTGTGGTGGTATCTTATCTCTTTCATCTAGAAGCATTATTTCCTATTTTACGTGGTCATTTTGAATGAGCCCATCTTATTCCTCAGATAAATAATAAAATGTAAAGGATACTGCTGAAAAGTATATACTAAGAACAGATTTTAGTATGAAATAGAAAACCCATTTTCATAGTTTTGTCGGTTTGTCCATTTCTATGATTTAGATAGGTTAGAGACTAAAAAATGGGACCATGTTTGCGTGGGAACAGAGAAACGTGTTAAGAGCTTATCCACCATTAAAGCTTTGACCACCCACTAAGTTGCCTTTGTTGACTACACACTTCACTCATAATCTTCAATGTAAGGAAAGTTCCTATTTTGTATTTTTTTTTTCTCACAAAATTATTTTGTTTCACGCATGTAAAGAAAAATTGTACACTAAATACTTTTAAAAGTTTTTCTTATATTTAAAAAAAAATAACTCTGACTTTCCAACAGTGTTAATTCTCTCACTTCTAAAGTCAAAAGGAAAAGATTTCTTGGATGAGTGTGTTGCTTATAATCAATGGAAAATTAAAGTAGTGAAGAACACGTGAAGTTCTTGGAAAGTGATCCCTCATTTGACAACTGTGCAACTAGGGTGATAAAACTTCAAAATATGATGTTTCAAAAATCTAAATAATTGTATAAAAAAAAACCTTTTACGTCAGTTCTAGATTCATTTAGATACTTTTCAAACATGGATTGAAAAGGATATTCTTCGTCATCAATTGATGTCGTGCGATTTTCGTTGTTATAATTTGGTGCCATTTTGTTGAATAATTTTTACAAAGGATTATCTTGTTGGAATAAATTTTAAATTTATATGATATAATTCGTAAAAAAAATTATATCGGAGGATTGAGTTTACGTAGATATGAGAAGTATTTTAATATACAAAAAGTTTACTATGCTGTTATATAAATTGCATTTATAGTTTATTTTAGTTTTTCTAACATTATACTAATAGATGTTCAGAGTTTTCCAAAAGAAAACTAGAACTAAATATGTGATATGTTTAAAGGGGCTGTGAGGATATGTCCGAATAGTATATATTATTTTATATTAATGTAATTGTTAGTTGAATAATACATCATACTGTCAATGGATAATTATAATTTATTAATCATTTTAAAACAATAATTATGAGTGTGGTTGGCAATTACTTACTTTGCAATTATTTTTTTATGTTATAAAGTTTGACTAAAATTGATTTATTTAGTAAAAGTTTATTTCATTTATATGTGCTTCATCTCATTTAATATATTATATTCTGTCTTATGACGAAAGTTTTTCTATAACATTACCTCACTTCACTTATTTTAATTGCACTATTATTTTATGTTTTAATGAAATATTTAATGAAAAACTGTTAAGGTTGACAGATAATTAAAAATAAAAAAAATGTAATCACCTAAACACGTTATCCTGCAAAATAAATTGTTTTAAAACACAAAAAAAATCATTTCACATTTATAAACCAAATCATCATTCAGCTTTTACTAACATCTAAATCAACTTAATAACTTGTAATTAATAAACTTTTAATTTTCAATCAATCTTTTTGTCTTGATTAAGTTTTTCCAAGTCCATTGAACCGAGACTAATTTCATTCTTAATAATAATGTGACTGTTTCTAATCTAACAAGATTTTTGCACAAGATGAAAAATGAATACAAAAGTTTTCCTAATAATTATTAGGGCAAACAATGATTAATTGTGTTGAATTAATTATCTGTACTTGTACCTAACATAACTAACATAACCGACATGAATAAATCTTCAAAACAATAAAGGCAAATTCAGTACTCAATAGTTAATATGTTGCGTGTTATTTTATGCGTTGACTTAATGCATGGGAAAAAATAAGCATATATATAGACTCCAACTGAGTAAACATTTTATAACCCTGCCAAAAAAATAATGTTATTTTTGGTTTTCCATATATAGCTTAACAGTTGAACCATCTACCCTAAAAAACAATAAAAAGTAACTATTTGGGAAGCATAAAAAAGTAGAGGATTTAGACAAAGTTATTATTTGAAAGGGATTTAGATAAAGTTGTTGAACTGAAATTAAGATAGTTGCAGTCTCTATCTATATATGGCTATAGTTTATTCCACTGAGATTCCTATCAACATTATTGACTTTAACTCATTCCAACTACCATTGCAGATTTGTTTTTAACACTGTTTTCAGATGAAACACACTTCAACAGTTTAACATTTCAAAGAAAACGGCTTTGCTATATATTTTCATTCGCTAAATTTTAGATTGACTGAGTAAAGTTTTTATATTTCAAGATTTGATGTTAATCAAAGAAATACTAAAACCTATAACATTCCATTTTTCCAATAAAACTTATCATACACCATTTCATTTAATGAAAAATTTCTATGATATTACCTAACTTATTTTTAGTTATTACAATGACATTTTTACTTGAAAAATGTTTAATAGAAAACTAATAAGTATGACTTTAATTTTTTTTATTAAAGATAGTTTTAAAATAAATAAATAATAAAAAAACTCATAAATACAGTATAAATTTTGATCTTTTATTTAATTGAAATTTCTATCAATTTAAAATTATATATTCTCTCCTGCATATGTTTTATAAATAATATACAGATACGATAAGGTGGTAATGTAAGGATTAAGATAAGTTGATTAAAATTTTGAGACTTAAATTCAATATACACTAATAAAATAAACGAATATTATATTGGTTATAATAAATTTTTAACATCAATTTTATAATTGATGTTAGTGATATAAAAAATTTATGAATTTTTACATTACTCTTCAACTTATATAAAATATAATAATATTATATCAGTTTTTAATACAATTGATATTAAATAGTGTTTAAAAAAAATAATACATATTAGCTTAAACTTATGTAATATATGACTTTTTACATTGATTTTGTAACACTCAATTTTTATATAAATAATTTTTATTTCATTATAAATTAGGAATAAATTTTTTCTTTCTTTATAAGAATTTTTTAAAAAGTACACTAATCATAATATAATATCATAAATATAAATATATGTCAACATTTTACATCCTTGTAAATTATTAAAAAACGTATAAGTTTAGAAAAAGAAGAGTTCTACATCAGAATATAAAACTACTTATTCTATATATTCTAAGATATTAGAGCTAGACTATCCACTAGTCAACATTCTCCATGTACCTTTTAATTTATTTTTCCTAAATAACTTTTTACCAGTAGGATTTGCTTGTATCCGTACAATAAATACATATGAAAGAAAAATATGAAAAAAAGTGAGGTCTTTTCTAAGCCTTCAACATAAATTTTAATAAACTTAACAAAAATACAAACATAAAGGACCTATGACTTGACCTACAATCACAAGAATTATTCTCACTTTATCAGACATATGGTTTCACTTTTGATGATCTCCTGTGAACATCAAATTTTTTTTGGAAAGTAATTAGGTAGTTGAGTATTTCTTATAAAAAACATTGGTACATTTTTCTAGAGAATTTTGATCATCTGCCAATAAAAATATATATATTGATTATCTAACATTGGCGATGTTGGGCACGTATCATATAATACTAAGCTTAGCCTATAAAATATCATAATCTAGAACGCTATTATGAACTATCCAGATATGGTCTCAACTATTTAAAACCTATGGTTATTTCATAACATCACATAATATAATGATTGTCAAGGCTTACATATTTATTTTAATTAATAATATGTACATATCATTAAACAAATACAACTAGTCAACTAATAATAAAGATTATAGGTAATTTTTTATCCAAGTTTATCAAAATACTTACTTTTACTTTACATGTATTTCTTTTAATTATATAAAAAAATGATATTTACATTATTACAAAATAAAATAAAATAAAAATTAAAACAAGAACTATAAATAAATATAATTTGATAAATAAGACCAGTACACAATTAAAAATAAATAAATAGAACCAATACATGACTGAGAATAATTAGAACCCTAGAGATAAAATAATTATGATTAATGCATTACTGCAGATAAATAATTAAAAATAATATGTAACTAAAGATAAGGTAAATAAAATATTTATAACAAATATATAATTAGAGATAGAATAAATAAAATAAATAAGATTAGTAACTAAAAATAAATAAAATAAGTAAATCACTTTATAATTATAACTGAAGAGAAAATAAATAAAACTAGTATACATAACAAAAATAAAATAAATAAAAAATAAGATATTATATAATTAAAAATAGTTTAAAATAAATAAAAATAATAATAAAATACATGTAAGTTTATTAATATTAATATTTTATAAAATCAACATTATCATAATTAAAAAAATAAATGTATGATTTTTATAATTTTTTAACATAAAAAATATTATTTATATTCACTTGTAAACCTCACCTATTAGGTTTAAAAGAATTTTGAGTGACATGATAGTTGACTTTTTTTTTTTAATAAGTAGTAAATATAACTTACCTTCTTAAAGAGTTTGACATGATATAAACCTAAAGTGGGCACAGTAAGTCTTTTTCAAGTCTTCCATTCCTAATACTTGTGGAATAAGTACAAATTTTATTATATTTGTTTCCAGTTAAAGAAAAGTACAAATTTATATTTATCCTTGTCTTGGATATTTTATAGATATAAAATTTATGTTTTATCTTTATCTTCATTTAGTAGTATATATATTTATATTGTTTAAATATTTATTAAATATTTTAAAAAAATAAAAATAAATTAAATATGGTATTATAGAAATTTATTGTTTAAAAGATACATATATTTTATTCTTCAATAAAAAATAATAATGAAAATATATTAATTATCTATATTTCAAAAATAAATAAATAAAATAATAATATTATAGTAATTTAAAATGAAGGTGAGGATGAGATGAAACAAATATTTATATATCTACTTCCTTGTACTTTATTTAAAAAGACTAATATTATTCATATTCATATTATTTTCAATATATAAAAAGGGTCAATAATAAATTTAAAATTTTAAACTTTCAGTTTATTTTTTATAATTTAGATTTAATTTTTATAATTTCTTGTATTAATCATTGTATTTATTTTCAATAAATATTTATAACTAAAAATTATTTAAACATTAGTTTCTATGACGTTTGGAAATGATTTATTAGATGAGTATAATTAATGAATGGATCTCGAATCTTAGATCAATATTATAAATTATTTTCTGAAAACTCTTACTCATAATAGATATAATTTTTTAGAATATGAAGTTTAACTTTTATGAGATAACTTCTATTTTTATTTTTTAATTTTCAAATTTAGTGTGATAAATCTTCTTCAACTTATCGATGTTAATGTCTTCAATAATTTATCAATCTTAATTAAATCGTCTAATTCTAATATTCTAATACATTTTCTATCTTTCTTATCCAATAGGTGAATTTGTCTTATGTTCACTGTTTAAATATCAACAAGTATTTTAGATTAAAATGTAAGTAAGTTGATGAATAAAATTTATTTAATATTATTATCATTAAAATACCTTTTTTAATTTAAATAAATAAAGTTAATAAATATAATTAAATAAAAACATATGTATTTTTTGTTTATAAAATAGAAAATGTTTAATTAATAATTTTAAAATTAAAATATAATTTTAGTCTCTTTCAATGTGTAATTTTGGTCTTTTCCCTTTAAAATAAAGATAAGTCATCCTCTTATTATTCATTTGAATTTTCGTAAAAAAATATTTAATCAGTTAAATATGTGAAATAAAAATAGACAAAATTAAAAATTACAGAAAAATGATGGATTTTTCAACATAAAAGTTTAAACATATTAATTTTAAAATGGGATCATAAAATTTAAAATATATTTAAGCATATCATTAATCAATAAAAACTAAAGATTTTTATTTATTTTTTTAGTGGGGCATGCTCTATTTTAGTTTGGTAGTGTGAAAAGACAAGTTGAAGGTGTGGTGTGAAAGTATAAATTGAAATGTAACATCATCATTGATCAATATGTATACTGAAAATAAAAAATTGTCTATCATTAATATGCACTCTTTCCTTGTATGCAATGCAATCTACACTTCTCCTTATCTAAGAAAAGTTACATTAATATATATATATATATATATATATATATATATATATTAAAATACAACAAAGAAAAATATTAGAAAAGTAGAAGTATATAATAAAATCATTTATGTGGTCATATTTTTTTCTTTTGTAATGATATATCTCTTTCCAAAGACGAGGTGATTTTCGATGCTTGTGTTCACGTGCTTCTGTGAGCAAGTTCTGCAGTCTGACAATTCTCCCCAGTTTATTGATAATAAACTTGACAATTCTATTGATCTGTATAACATTTTTTTATTTCTTTATTTCAAAATTTAATAGAACATGTTAATGCTAATACACATAACACTTACTTTCTGTAAGTATTAATTAATTAATAAATAAATAATTTTTCAATAAACTTCGTGAATGCAATTTGGGAAGTTGCAGTACCGTCTAAAATATACACGCACAATTCGGCAAATTTTTTATTTTGGTATAATTTTTTTTTGAAATTTCTGAAATGTATTTTTAGATATGGGTAAATCACGATATCATTATAAAAAAATTGGTGGCATTATTCCACTATTTGAATATAAAATTAAATGAAATAGTAAAAAAGGAAGGACACGATCTTAATTTACTAGATGAAATCATGCATATAATATTTTAATTAATGAGTTAATTAATATAGTGAAAATATTGTACAATTTTTAGTAGGGTTAATATTCTCCACACATTCCTCTTTTGTTTTGGTTGAATAACGTGTAACTAAAATAAATACAAAAAAATTTAATTTAATTTGAATAGAAGAGTGGTTACTGTGAAAAAAAATAACATGTTATGAATTTAGTAATTAATATATGAAATAGATTTAGTTAGTAATAAATATAATTTAAAAACTAACAATAAATTTATTTAAAAAATTATATAATATTTTCAAAATTTTCATTCTAAATTTATTGCTCAATCTTAATTTTATTTTAAATTATTTTTTATATTAGTAACTAAATTCAAATATCAAACTTAAACTTAATTTTGCTAAATATATTTTATTACTAAATATTAATTTAATTTAATTTTTCTTTTCAAAATCAAACTTACTTTTAATTTTGTTCAATATATAAATCTCATACTAATATCATTTTTTATTTTAATTTAAACAATAATCCTCTCAACCAGATTATTGTTTAATTTCAAATTGACTTTACATTTGTTTCAATTTAATTTCAATTATTTTTATCAATAATTAAAACCACTTTTGTAACTGTGTATTTATTTTAGTTGCACATTAGCAATACATCACACTTGTCAAATAAAACAGAAGAGGAATAGGTGAAGAATATTAACCCTATTAAAATGGTACAATATTCTCACTATATTAATTAACTTATTAATTGAAATATTAGATGCACAATTTTATCTAGTAAATTAAGATCGTGTCTTCTTTTCACCATTTCATTTAATCTTATATTAAATTGTGGAATAGGGCCACGATTTCTTTACAATGATATCGTGTTTCCTATCCACGATTTACCCATATCCGGAAATAAATAAAAAAAATATACCATTTCAGGAATTTCAAAAAAAAATTACACCAATTTGAAAAATTTGCCTACAAAGTTCCTTAGCGCGTTCTTATTTTTTAAACAATTTGAAAATATTATTTAAATGTAGTTTTATATATAGAGATAGAGAGAGTTTTCAAGCGAGAAAAACTCTTAAAATGCGAAATGAAAATAAATCATTATGATCTTTATATTGAGATTAAAACTAATAAAAATATCAATTAAAATTAAATTAGGGACCTTTTTTTTTTTTTTCATTTTCACCTGGTATATCGTAATTGCACACATTCTTACACTTGTTCTTGCCTCGTGATAAAACAATATCAGTGATTCAATAAGCTCATTCTTTAATTCTAATTATAAGTTAGGATAAAGAGGAGATAAACAAATAAATGATCGCAAGAAAATTGCAACATGCAAGATTATATACAATGTGAGAATAAATAGAAAGAGAATGAATAAAAAGGTAATAATATACAATTGTTAATGAATACAAAAAGAAAGATAGTTAAATCCCTGATTTTAGAAGATAAAAATTGGATACGAAAAGGAGGTAACGAAAACAAGGAACACAACCAAAATATCAATGCACCGAGTTATCAAATCTAAAATGATTTGATGCATCTATTACACAAATCAAAATTGATATAATGTATATAATTTTTTAAAAAATAGATTAAAATATAAATAATTTGATCATCTTACTCTAATTCAATTTCAATAAATAATAATAATGATTTATAAAATATTAGTGATGGCGAATTAGGACTCGCTTTATTTCCATAAAAAGCATGCCACTGAATCCCACTCCCACACCAATATAATGATGTTCATCTCTTACCAAATATGTGGTTGATGTGAGCTGAGTTTGGAGAAAAAACGAGGGTTTTGATAAGTCCAATGGTTGAGAAATAGTAGAAAAACAGATCACGTTGCATGCTTAACCTAATATTTAGTTGACAAAGATACAGGATACCTATGACTGTGATGAACCACGTGAATGTCTATGAAAAAGACATATGATTATATAGTACCAGTAGTTTTAATCAATCTTTAACAAATTCAAAATAATTGTCAGAGAGTAATATTTTGCAATCATAATTCATAATAATAATTGTTCTAATACTACTATATTGATTTTTGTACTCATTTAAAAGTCCTCATCGATGAGTTCATTGAAGACCAACAAAGAAACAAATATTGTTGAAAAATGGTTGTGGTTTTTTAGACAATTTTGCTTATGAATTTTCTTTGCCTGTCTCTGTATAGAATGAGACAGAGTTATTATCAGAGGATAACCTTAATCTTCATGTTATTACAGCATACGTTATGGACAATCGTTTTGAAAACAACTTGTAGTTTTTATAGGCACTATTTTATTGACCAGATATATTAGACTAGTGGAACCCAATACACTATCAAACCTATTAGTCCCTGGTCTATTTATTTATTTAATAATAATAATAATAATAATAATAATAATAATAATAATAATAATAATAATAATAATAATAATAATAATAATAATAATAATAATAATGTTAGAGGGTGGGGATTTTAAGACAGTTTTTATTTCTTATGTTAATTTTCTCTTTTCCCTTTTTAATTACAAAATTTTACCTTATTTTTAATCTGTTTTGTGTTTTCAGTTTTAAAATGTTTGAACAGAAAATAGAGAAAAAAAGGGTTACATTTAATGTTTTCTGTACTTATAAATATATGAAAAAATAGATAAAAACAAAGCGATAATTTTAGTTAGCAATACAAAAAAACTGTAAGTAAACACTTCCTAATATTTTTAGGAATCACATTTTTTAAAAAAAAAACTAAAAAATTAGTTATTTTAGGAAATTCAACTCACGTTCGTTTTAAACATGCTGAAAAAAACAATAAAACAATATGTTTTGTTTTAAAAATAATTGATTTGAGTTATGTTTAACATATAAGCTTTTATCTGTAAGATTTTCAAATTAAAGATAAAATAAAAAATTTAAGAGTAGCATAGTTTTTGTTTAGCATATCCATAGACTTCCTCATTTATATATGGAAATGGTCGTGAAAAAATTTATAGATTTCCTCACAATGCTGTGACCTGTTATGGACTTAAACTTACGTGTTAAATTTGCAGTAGTATGAACTAGTAGTGGGGAAATGGTCATAGGAAGGCACAACTTTTTATTTTTATGTGAATTGGTTAGGACAGTTCAATTGTGATGACTGTGTTGAAGGTTGCTATAACAAACACAAATATCTTCTAGTCAACAAGTTTATTTACAAAAGATTAACTAATTGAGGAAATGATCATAAATTAATGAAGAGTGATTATCAACCAACGAGGAATATAATCATAAGATAAGTTCTTAGTTGTAATCTATTCAGACATTTCTTAGAACAGTCTTGTATTATTAATATACTCTACCAACAGTTGTTGTACAAAATATTTTTTATCAACAGCAGAAAAATAGTTGTCAACAACAAAAACGTAGAACCAACATGGATATGATGAATATCAGTTGTTTCAGGGGATTTATGTTGTGTATTAATCAAAAAATATAATATGGTTTGATTACTTGGTTTGAGAAGTACATTTTTAACTTTTTTTGGTAATTATTTTGTTTGAATTATTGGATTTGAATCTTACACTTTGGTAAGTACAAAGTACACGTGAATTGGTAAACAATATAATAAATATGTGATTGTGTTTCTTGCTATCTCGATATTTGCACAAGAAAGTAGAAAATTCAGTTTATAATAGGTATAAATTTTCCTCCCAATTTATCTGTATACGTAGTTATCAGCAAACACGGAATCACCTACAAATATAATGATTATTTACAGCCCTAATTATTAATTAAAATAAAAATATTACAAATTATTTATAATTTAGTCAAATATTTTCCAAAATCATCACTTTTAATTATAATTTTGGAGATATGCTTTAAATTTTTATTATAAAATTTATATATTTACAAAACATAAAATATTTGGATAAAAATAATTATTAAACGTTATTGTTTTTAATTATTATATGCAATAAAAAATAAATGTGTTATTGCAATGATAATTATTTTTACTTTTAACATAACACATATAATATTTTATATGGTTTTGAAAAGTACAAAACAAAAATATAGCATACTGATATGCTCACATGATTTTTATTTTTATTCTTAGTTAACCATTTAAAGATATAAATAGAATGTTATTATTTAATAAAAATATGACTTTTAAATTAATTATTAAAATGACATAAATAATATTAATTATAACAAATATTTTATTATTAAATGTAATTAAAAGCATTAAATTCAACTCTATCTTACTGTTATGATGAAGATAAAATTTAGACGGAGGAAGATAATTTCAAATCTCTTCTATTTACGTATGTAGATATAGATAGTTTCATTTTTTTTCTCTTTCTCTCGTGTGGTGCTGCTCATCCCGAGTGAGAAGAGAACAAATCTCTTCATAATATGTAGGAGAAAAGAAAGTCGGTTTTTCAAAAAGAATATTGCTATCTTACAAACTAATTACTGAAATAAATAAATTTTTTTAAAATATGTATATGGATATGGATAAGAAACAGCATAACACGATCTCATTCTGAAAAAAAAAATCTAAAAGTGCAATCATAGTAACATATGAAACCACTTTCGTGTCATGCCATAATCAGAGGACTCGAATTCCCATTGAGTTGGAAGATTAGACTGAGTGCACCATGACAAAACTTCCTCGTAATTTACACAGTTGTCTTATAAAAACCAAAGAAAATCTATATATATAATTAATACATGCTCTCACACAGAGACACACTGTATCTACGTATACATTGACTTCCATATGCACGCACCTTCTACCATCCACAGACATGGCGTTGGTGAGCCCTGCAGCTTCCGTTGGTGTTCATGGATGGGGAGACATGAAGAGTCTCACCCTCCAAGTCATCACTGGTCGATGGTTCGTCGTCTTTGCCTCCTTTTTAATCATGGCGGCTGCCGGAGCCACCTACATGTTCGGTCTCTACTCCGGCGACATCAAAACCACCCTTGGCTACGACCAATCCACTCTCGATCTCCTCAGCTTCTTCAAGGACTTGGGTAGCAACGTCGGAATCCTCGCAGGCCTTCTCAACGAGCTCACTCCACCTTGGGTGGTCCTAGCCATCGGTGCCATCCTAAACTTCTTTGGCTACTTCATGATATGGCTTTCTGTCACCAAAAGAATTGCCAGACCCCAAGTGTGGCAGATGTGTCTCTACATCTGCATAGGTGCTAACTCTCAGTCCTTCGCCAACACCGGTTCTCTGGTCACGTGTGTCAAGAACTTCCCAGAAAGCCGTGGGGCTGTGTTGGGCATTCTCAAAGGCTATGTGGGTCTCAGTGGTGCAATCATCACGCAATTGTACTCTGCTATTTACAATGACGACACAAGGGCTTTGATTCTGCTCATAGGTTGGCTTCCAGCTGCTATTTCCTTTGCTTTCCTTCGAACCATTCGCTACATGAAGCCGGTTAGGCAGCCCGATGAGCTCAAGGTTTTCTACAACTTTCTCTATATTTCTCTTGGCCTTGCCGGGTTTCTTTTGGTCATGATTACTATACAGAAAAGGGTCAACTTCACTCAGAGTGAGTATGGTGTGAGCGCTGGAATTGTCATCTTCTTGCTCTTCCTCCCACTTCTTGTGGTTGCTATCGAAGAACATAAGATCTGGCAGAGAAAAAGACTTGCTTTGGTTGACCCCTCGCCCGTGAAAATAGTGACCGAGGGTGAAAAAGTGAAACCGAATGAGACCACTGATGGGAACACTTCAGTGACAGCAGTTTCCAAGGACACCAAGTGGTGGGAAAATGTGTTTAGTCCACCAGAAAGAGGCGAGGACTATACAATACTTCAAGCACTATTCAGCATCGACATGTTAATACTCTTCATGACTTGCATATGCGGTGTTGGGGGCACGCTGACTGCTATAGACAACTTGGGTCAGATAGGGTCCTCTCTTAGATACCCTAAGAAAAGTATAAGTACATTTGTGTCCCTAGTGAGCATTTGGAACTACCTCGGACGGGTTTTCTCTGGATTTGTTTCTGAACATTTTCTTCAGAAGTACAAATTTCCCCGTCCTCTTATGCTTACTTTGACTCTGCTCTTATCATGTGTCGGTCACCTTCTGATAGCTTTTGATGTGCCAAATGGACTTTATGCGGCTTCGGTGATCATCGGGTTTTGTTTTGGCGCTCAGTGGCCTTTACTTTTTGCCATTATATCCGAACTTTTTGGACTAAAATATTATGCAACTTTGTACAATTTTGGAAGCGTTGCAAGTCCACTAGGGTTGTATGTGCTTAACGTGAAAATGACTGGGTTTTTGTATGACAAAGAAGCAAAGAAGCAACTTGCAGCGTTGGGGCTTGAAAGAAAGGAAGGGCAGGAATTGAATTGTATTGGGGTCGATTGCTTCAAGTTATCCTTCATTATTATCACAGCTGCAACTTTCTTTGGTGCCATTGTTTCACTGATTTTGGTGGCTAGAACAAGAAAGTTTTACAGTAGTGACATATACAAGAGATTCCGGGATGCAGCCACCGTGTCGGAAACTGAAATGGCGGCGGTAGAGAGCACCGGCAAGGCAGAGAATGATGCCAAACATGTGGTGCCAAGTCAGAACTAGGACTCGTGGTAAAAGATATGATCTTGTAGTACTCAAGCTTCAAACAAAAATTAATTAATTAATAATGTGGACAATGTAATGTGTAACATTTTATATTTGCTACATTTTCTTTGCCGTAATGTATACTTTTCATTTTCTTTGTCACGCAAAACGACGTGCCCCTTTTTTCGGATTTATTCTAGAGCGAGTAAAATAGAATAAATGAAACATGATTGCCGTGTTATTGTAATAGTTGACACTATTCCTCGTTTGGCTTTGTGGTTTGATGGTATATATCTTTTCAAATCTTCAAAGGGGAACACAGAGATCGAATAAAAAAAAAAATGTAATACTTGACATAGTTTAAAGTTTGCACATTTAATTATCTTCTGCAAGTGGGTGCATGGTTAATCTCTAACAACACTAGATGTGTTTATCCTCTGTCTAACGACACTAATTGTGTTTATCTTCTGTAACCTGTGCTGATGGACTAAATTAGATTATTAATCAAATGAGACTAATTTTAAATATATTCCCGATGTATGCCTAAAACAATATATTATTAAAATATGATTCTTACAGCTAATCAAGTCAGCGTATAGCACCCTAATCAAAGTTCTATTTGTCATGGCACACTCAACAATTTGCTTTTTAAATATTAAACAAAAGTTGCAAGAAAACACTTGTAGAAAGATACCAACTCTGTAAATAGGTAGGAAAACACTTGTTGAGGCATTCTAGTGTCTCGTATATCTAGAAGAGTAATAATATGTTTATCTAAAATAATAATGTAGAAGTTCACTTTTTAAATATTTTAGTTGAAATACTTTTTAATCTTTTGCATTTAGGTCAAATTTTATTTTAGTTCTCCAAATTAAAAAAAAAATACTTTCTTAATTCAAAATGAAAAAATGAATTAATATTTATTATTCACCATAGTGTGAAAAACACGATAGTATGAACGATAGATCAAGATAATATATGGTTAGAATCGTATTTGATGTACCAATTTATTTAGACTTCGATGAATTTGCTATAGTTTTTTATTTTCTTTTTAAAAGGTACCTTGGCATAGGTTAAGAAAATAAATACTTCTCAACTACTTTTTACCTTAACTTTTTAAACAATAAAAGACTTTTATGTATTAAAAGATAGGTCCAGTGTACACCTATGTTAATATCTAAACTCCATTAACACTATATCATTAGAGTCCATAATCATAATTATTTTCATTAATTTTCATTGATTATTGTCTGATTTGTAGATAAATGTGTAATTAGTAACATGCCCAATTCTAAATATGATCAATATTTAGGCTGAAACCTTCGAATAGGAGAAATGTCCATATTCAAGTTAGCAAAAAGAATGTCATTTTTTTGTAAGAACAAAAATCATATTTAAAACATGATACTTCTACAATAATTCATTTCATTCACGCAAGTAGAATTTTAGAAATATAATGAGTAAGTAGAATTTTCTTCCCCTTCGATTTAGATTTTTAAATTTTATCTGTCAGGTTAAATTAGTTTTTTCGTTAGCCTCATTACACTATTTTGGTTAACTTAATAATACTTGACAAATGGTATATATTTCAAACATATAAATAAAATTGTTTAAATTTATCTTTAGTACAAATATATATTTCAAATATAAAACTATTTTTAGCTTAAATAGATGATCGAGAATATATATTTTTTTATTCTTATTTGAATCTTATATTTAACAAATATTCATTAATAGTTAAATATATAACATTTTTTGATACTCGATTTATGGATACTTGCATCAACAATACGAATATGTGTATGAGAAGACTATACTCGTATTGTACATCGTATTCATACTGTACAGCCCCACACCTATTGTCATAATTGACAACAATATAATAACTTTCTTATAACCCTCGACTCTTCACTGTTAAACATTCTTTAAAATTCAAACAACTATGTAAAGATGATTACATTTAAAATGTAGTTATAGGTTGGATTTGAATCATATTTGGATCTACTCTACACGAACTCAAATTTTCTCAGAATTTAAACCAATGAGCATTCTAATCATAATGGTAAATTAATTAAATTTAATGACTCTAATTAATTTCACTTAATTACCTAATTTCTTTGTTTTTGAAAGAAAACTATTTTGAAGAAGACAACAAGCTAGGATATCTAGAGATACTTCAACTTGTCTCTAAGAAACCAAACCTTACAAAAACATATAATTATAAACTTAGAAGAACAAAGATTATTTTTTTAAAACTGATTATGAATATGACTCACAGACTATTCACGCGAAGACGAAGACGAAACGGAGAAAATATTTGAAAAACAAAGAAAAAAAAAAAAACTTATCCTGATCCAAGTTTTCATCAACTAAAATAAACCTGCTTTCAACAGTCTCTTATTTCTGACTTCAAAAAGAAAAGAAAAAAATATTTGAAGGAAATTCCAAAGAAAATGTAGAGAAAAATTAAAATATTTATGTTTAAGAAAAATGATATTTTTTTAGAAATATAAAAATAAATTTGTTTTACCTTTTAAAAGCACAATGTCAATAAAAATAGATTTTTTTATATAAACTAAATAATTAAGAAATAAAAAATAATACATAAAGAAAAAAAATTCACTTAAAATCATTTAATCTGTGTAATTAATTGTTATGTATAATTAGTTTCTCTTTGAAAATAGTAATTCAATTTTAAAAAATATCCTGATTATTTACTAAAAATATAATAATTATATTAATCTAATAAAATTGAATTTAAATCTATCAAATAGAGTATAAAATTTGAGTTTAAAAATAAATAATATTATTTCAAAACTTTATTGAAAGTAGTTATTACGTATAGACAATAAAAATAACAATTACACTAACTTTGCGCTTATAAGATTTGGATTAAAATTACCTACTGTTTTGAAGTGGTTTCAAATAAAAATTAGTTAAGAGTATGTCTGAAAAAAAAAAAATTGGAGAGAAAAGTAAGAAAATAAAACTAAGTTTCTCCATAAATTTAAATTAGTTTATACATAATTTTTCTTTTAACTTCTCTTACATAATGAATTGGGTGATTATTTTTATATTGTGATAGTTCATTTTTTTAAAAGAAAATTTTTCTAAGAATTATAACAAAGTTAATTAATTCTATTTTTGGTTATCATATTGTATAAAGTATGTAATTTTACCCTTGTTTCTTCAAAATTTAGTTTCTTAAATTTTAATTATATGTTATTTTAATTTCTCCATTTCAATCCTTATTATGTTTGTCATGTTAAATGTGACTGTAAGTTTTGTCAAGACCATTAATGAATATAATGCATTTGAATATTTAATGTGTGTTTTGAAATATTTGGTGAACTGTTTGGCACTATAGAGACACGTATTCTATTCATGGAGCCTTAATATCAATAGGGTGTTTTCTCTAGTTATTACAACTAAGTAAAACTTTATCTTTACGACTAAATTATTTGATCAATATTTCCAATCAACAACAATCCAAAATAAATAATATATAATCACATTTATAGGTATTTAGAGAAAGAAAAAAGAAAAAAAAAAGACAAATAGTGAACTTATTATCATAAATAGTATTATATTGATGTGTGTTATTTTAAACATATAAATGAAACATAGAAATATATAATCATGTTGTCAATGTCACAAAAAGCTTTCGAACATAAATGAAAATTTATTATGTCATACAAATTTTAAATGCATGTATATTTTTTATAATAATTTAGTTTCTGAACCTTGTCATCTTGCAAAATATAATAAGTTACCTTTTTTTCTTTGAGCCAGTGCTACTCATAACCTATTTGATTCATATTGATATATAAGATAATTTTTTTAATGTAGTTGATGATTATATTAATCATACATAGATATACCTAATAAAATATTAAAGTGAAACCATAATTTGTTGTTTAGTTTAGTTGTCTTAATTGAGAATCACTTCAAGATAACCGTCTATAAAAAATGATACTATCAAATTATTGAAATATATATGATTAAAGGAGTTGACTGCTTTAAAGTAAAGCAAGACACTTAAGATGATGATTTCAAAATTAATTTTATGAATTGTAATCAATTTCAAATTTTAGTAAATATATATTTATGCTTTGCATACTTTTAAATAGTTAATTTTGTAATAAACTCTTATTACACTCTATCTTTTAAAATGGGGGCCAACTTTAAATTGTATTATAATTGCCTTGAGAATTTTTTTATTATGAAATATGGATTGTAAATTAACATAAATTATATTTGAAATAAATAACATATAATTTATTTAAATAATCATACGTCAGTTAATTTTAATTATTCCCTATTATAACATGAAATTAATTTATAACAAATTTTCATCAGAAGCATGTCTTAGCTTTTGGTCAAAGAATAAAAATATATTTTTTAGTGAGATTAAGTAAATGTTTCCTTATAATTTTTTAATATGTTTGATATAATTTTGTTTTTATTCTTTAACATCTTCTCCATAAGTAAGAGAAGATTATAATAAGCTATTAATTATTTGTTTGTGAAGAATTTTCCACTCTGATTATATATATATATATATATATATATATATATATATATATATATATATATATATATATA
>Ga0099824_1002857_pt1 | contig 25285 bp, 11 predicted proteins | sample SiratrowhiteBW_FD_76837 | JGI IMG/M metagenome (GOLD analysis project Ga0099824, IMG submission 76837) | Root nodule microbial communities of legume samples collected from California, USA - Siratro white BW | ecosystem: Host-associated > Plants > Roots > Nodule | place: USA: California...
AAAGTGAAGTGAGTATTTCCTGAAGAATGAAGTGATATTTATAGAATTGTTAGACCTAGGTAAGTAATTGGTTATACATCTCAGAATTAGAGTAACCAATTCGATTGTGGTGATTAGCGATTATAAAAAATTTGCAGGTGGATACCAAAATATGCAGGTGTGTTAAATCTATTACTCGCATATCTCAAATACCGATATAATCACTTTAAGTATATTAGGTATAGATAGTATAACATCTTTATCTAAATAAAATGAACAACTTTCGTGCTCACATAAGTAGGTCGACAAAGTTTATCTTCCCAATATGTCCCATTTTCATATTAAAGTATCATTTCTATACTAATTTAGTATTTTCAACCAAATCTAAAGATTTCAATTGTAGTTGTTCCCACTATGATTATGTTCTTTTCCATTCCAAACCTAACATCTTGATGTTTTGAATTTGGAAAAAGTTTGGTTTTCCTTGTAAGTACTTATCCGGTCAAAAGAAGATATGTTGCTAACTTCCAATCTTACAATAATATTGTCATATACTTGAATTTCTAACACCCTCGTGTACTTTCAAATGTCACCCACCATTTCTACTTTAGCTAAGAGAGAGGAATTGAAAATCTTGTTCTATTCCCTGATCTTCCATCCAGGTATAATAAAGAATAATCCTTGTAAATTCTAAACAAGGTATAATATATATTGAAAGATATCACGACCACCGTGCTACCCATGTCTAAACATTATCATCATATACAGTTTACTAAAGTTTATACAAAATTGTACTATAAAATCACCTAAACACGTTATTTCACTCACTTCAATAAAAAATATAATTTATTAACCAAGTGTAATAACTAAGGTTAAACAAAAATAAAATTTTAAGTAAATTTATTCTTTATTTTTATTATAAGTCTTTCTCATTAAACTACATTTTCTTCAAATTTTAAGTTTAGAAAATAATAAAAAACTCTATTGTGCTATCAAATTCAACAAGGTAAGGATCAAGTATTACCAATTACATAATTGATTTAAATAAATAGTTCTGCTTCTACTAAGAATTCCATGTTTTTTCCTTTTTGGGTGTTTAGTAAAAAGGAAATACTATAAATGGAAGGTTTGATGAAACTTGTTGGAAAGCTCTTGAATTTTTGGAAGTATAGAAGGAAGGTTTGACTTGTGGCACACTACCTCCTGATATGGGAAATTTATGTTATCATATAATTAAATTGATGAGATGAGATAAATAAAAGAGACTATACTCGAGAGAGCTTGATCATTCCTTTCATGTTCCATATTTATATGATATAAATGAGTATAGGGAAGAGCAAAGATCAAAATTAGAATCCTAAGAATAATATATAGCATTTTTCCAATACAATTACTTTCTATCTCTATTCAATCGATATTCTAACTATTCCTCTCACTATGGAACATACGAATTGTATATACTAAACTTGGAACAAGTAAATTCAATTTGAAATCCTCTTACACTATTAGATATATAATATAACACAAAAAAAATTTACTAAATCAAATAAAATGTTACTAATATGATTTAGTAACATCTTATCAAATGTAAGGTATTATCTATGTTACTAAAAATTTTTAGTAACATTTTTACTTGTCATTTGAAACATTTATAAAAATGTCACTAAATATTTTTTGTAACATTTATTTAATAAAAAGTTAACATTTTAAAAATGTTAATAAAATCTTTTAGTAATATTTTTTAACAGAAAAGTAACACCACAAAAATGTCACTAAAAATTTATAGTAACATTTCATTTATCATTAGAAACATTTATAAAAATGTCACTTAATATTTTTTGTAACATTTATTTAATAAAAAGATAACATTTTGAAAATATTACTAAAATCTTTTAGTAATATTTTTTATTAAAAAAGTAACAATGTTACTAAAAGGTTTTAGTAACTTTTTTTAATGAAGAAACAACATTTTAAATTTAATACTTAAAGTATTTAGTTACATTTTTTTAAATAAAAGTAATATTATAAAAATGTCACTAAATGGTTCTATTAACATTTATTTAATAAAAAGATCATTTACTTTTGTCCTATTTCTTTTAAATAATAAGGTATGTCTAATATTATTTTTCCACAATATATACAGTTTTGATTACACTTGATTATAATTATGCACGGAAACTAATTATGATCTTGAATTATCAAATACTTCACTTTATTTGAAGTCCAAATTAATCTTTACATGTCACAATTTAGCTTGCACTTTAAACACAAAAATGGACAAATTAAACAAATTATTGTGCATAAAGAACTTATGTTGTCGTACTATTCCAATCCACAACCCCTTTCCTCTTAATTCAGCCCAAAAACCCAATATGGAAACAATTGGAATTCTTAAAACATAATAGGCTGCAAGGTTTACATATGCTCCTAAGTGTTGCAAGGTTTACATATGTTCCTAAGTGTTGCCACCCACATCCTCTGGCAATACCTGTAATGCACAAGTGTTACCTTGTTATATTTTATGTCATCTACAACCAAATTGTATTGAGATTGTTCATCATCCACCATTTTCACACCAATAAAATTTATTAAATATTTGACAAAAGCATTAGCAAACTAATCAAAATCGTCAACATCTAATTTACACAACTGAATTTAGAAGATAAATCATATTAATAGCATGCAATGACAACAAATACATTCATATATCCAATGCTCTCATTCTGCAATTCATCCAGCAACCTTAACAGCATTAAAGTCCAACCCAATTCAATCTCTAAAAAAAATATAAGCACGAAAACACATCACCAACAAGCACCATCAAAACAAAAAGAGAAAAAAATTGTAAGCAGTTCTTTAGGTGTAAATTCACGACTCAAAAGTTGTAAGCACGAAAACACATCACCAACAAACACCATCAAAACAAACCAATTCCAAAGTTGCTATCCACGACTCAAGTTGATAAACTTAGAAAATGGGACACAAAGTGTAAATTAAAAAAAAAAATTGCTCAACATAAAATGTTCTTCTACATGTAAACTTAGAAAAACTTACACTTCTTGTCTAATTCTTGTGAGATTTCTCGTCCTTCAACTGACTCAAGTTAGTCCCATCAAAATGAACTTTGGGTTTACGTCCTCTTTATTCCATTTGTTTCCCTTGAACAATACTGCTTCTCTACTTATGTTAGATGGAGTTCATTAATAAATAATTAAAATAACAATACAAAAGAAAGCAAACAAGTTACCTATATAGAATAAACCAAAAAACAAATAATTCTTATAAATGAAAACTGTAATGTATTGACAAGTAGTTTTCCTTTGAGTTTGGCTGCTGTATTGAAATAAGGCTCTTTTTCCTGATTCAAATGTCATAGATAAGAAACTTAACTAATATTAAATTATTTAAAAATAAAAAAAGTTTAGATTTACTTCATTAGTCATAGACTTTCATGCTTTAAGAACCTTCTTATGAACCTATTTTAAAAAAATGTTAATTAATAAATAGGTTGAAATAATTAAAATTGATCAATTTATTGAATTTCACTTACTCTTTTTGAATCACTTACTTCTTTACCATTGTTCTCAAATCGTTGCCTGTAATAATGATCATTATAGCCAATAAACTAAAAGAAAAAAAGTTGAAACATACTTTAGAGAACAAGGATTTACAAGAACAGTTCAAAGGCATTGAATGGATATTTGTGATATTTTGATTTCCTGGATAAAAAAAATAAGTAGTGGAATATGTTCCAAAATAAGATTAACAAAATTAGTTACTAAATAATATAAAAAGATAAAGAAAAATGTTACATGAGTTTACCTCTTAGTTAACTTAGTGTTAGTTTTCTCCACTTTTTCCTTCTTGTTTGTGGAGGTAGTATGACTTTGTTTCTACATCAAGGTAAAAAGAAAAACATGCAATGTGTAATATCAAATTCAATAATAAGTTTAATGTAAAATTATATAATATACCTTAACAACAATTTCTTCTTTTACATCTTGGATGATTTCCAAGTCTGGAGTCATTGCTTCTGAATAATCGCTTTGCAATTGAGTGAAAGCAAACTTGAAATTATTTAAAAGTTCAAGTTTGATGGCTTCCACTTGCTCTTTTAGCCTGACTTCCATTTCCTCTTGCATTCTTTGTTTTATGGTTTGAGGTTCAACTTGAGCATTTATTTGAACTTCATCAATTAATTTTTGTATTTCAGCTTAGATTTAGATCCCTATAAGTCTGAAGGTACAACCCCTTTTCCATATGTGCGCAGATAGCCATGTCTATCTTTTCCAAAGACTTGAGGAAATATATCATCTGAGGTTGAATTTTTATCTAGTTCTTCTGAATGAGAAGCAATTGCATCCTCAAGCTTTGACTGGAAATGAATGAAAATGACAAGAGAATGATTATAAAAATATTAGAAAACAAAATTATTATAAAAGAGATAATGATTTAGATTATCATACATTAATTTCTTTGGTTTCCTCATTATTAGGCTTATGTGTCATGATGAACATTTCTGCACGAGATGGCTCTCTTCCATCAGTATTCTTCATTGCCTATCATGTAAAAGAAAACAAAATATCAGTTTAAGACAAATAAAATCATTAATACAATTCGTTATTCAGTTGTTTTAACCTCTTCATATCGTATCTCAGCAAAGGTTGTAGTTCCTGTTGTGTGTACAACAATAAATTTTGCTCTACTTATCTTGTTCTTCTCACTACGAATCTTTATAATAAGAACATGAAAAGAGTAAAAAAAAAAACCAACCAAAGTATAAGTACAAATATTCATATGATAGAATTTAGATAATGGAGTGACCTTAGCTATGTCAGATTTCCAAAATTTTATAAGAATTTTCCACTGCTCAAGAGGAACGGTCAAAGGCATATTTTTTAAGTTGTAATCATATGACATATTTGGAAAAAAAAAAATTTGCCTTCAATGGACATTTATGATTCCTCCAACTTGAAGATATGCTTCTTATAACCCAATTTTTAGCACAGTCTTCAATATCAAATTTTGACTGCATATCATCAATTAATAAATATTAGAATTTAAATATTATAAATAGTTGAAGATAAAAGTTAGTAAAGTGAAATACCAAAACTGTTTTCCACATATCATCCCAATGATCTTTAAGTCCTTTCCAAGTAGTGAAAGTTAGAGGAGCTAGGTGTGCATTCCCAGCTAATGTTCCCAGATAATTGCTTAATGTAGCTCGATAAGTACCAATAGGTTGGCCAAGAGCATTAAGTTTAATTGGTAGATGCTCCTCATACTTCAGACCATGAGTCTTAAGACATTTGATAGAACCTCTTCTTCTTTTACTAGTAGAACTTGTTAATTAAGTATAAAATTAGTACATTGTCTACAAAACATATACTATAACATATTAAATATATGAATATACATATATAAATAACTAACCAATGTCGTGGAGTGGAGCTTGACTAGGTCTTGATGCAACTTCTTCCAACTCATCAAGGATTTCAGCTATAGAACCGCTTGGAAATGACACTTTACAATTCGTGCCCAACAAAGGTGATTTTTCTTTCTCACCACTAGCAATATAATATCGAATATATAATAACAATAAAACATATTATAAATTGAAAGGTAAGGATAAACATGGAAGCAACACTATGGCACAACTGTATATGAACATTAAATTGCAATCTATAACTAGTGACTCATCAACAGAAATAAAAAAAAATAAATTAGATATATACCTCGTAGATGATCTAGGTGCTACCATCCAATTCTTGTCCATGATTGTGTTCTCTTAGAGATAAAAACAAAATACCTAATAGAAAATGCAAAATTATTTATTAGTAACACTTTTATTCATAAAAACAAATAGGAGAAAATGGTAGATAAGAACACTCCAACGTGAGACTGTGTGTCTAATGGTACAGTCTCAATGGACAATGGACAATGGACAATGGCACATAGTGTCTATCTTTTTGGTCCACTTCCATCACATAGTGTCTAATGGCACATTCTTAATGGATAATGGACAAGAACATAAAACGTAAGCATAGAAAATTTTAGTTTTGTGGTTTGAAATTAACTTAGAAAATAATGACACATGATCTAGTTGGGCAAAGAAGACCAAGTTCACAGGGGTTTTACATCACTCAGAAGAAGACAATAGCAAGGAGATAGAAGAGTATAAGACAAACTCATGATAATTGACTTGTTCCTCCTCTGTCCTCACCCCTCAATGTGTACTACATTAGCCTAAAACATTGTTTTCAAAAAGCATCAAGTTGCACAAGACTAGACCAATGAGTGTGTAGATTAACAGACTTAAAGTTGATCCAATTAATCAGTGATTTTAAACTCAAATCGTGGTTATACAGTTGCATCACTCTCAAGCTTCTCTAACTAGAACAGAAATGTCTATAATAAAATACATAAAAATGCTCATAGCAGGCCACGGTTCTAAATCAGATAAAAGGGAACAATCTGTTTTTAGCCATGTCATATGAATCAGGTTGCAGACAATTATAAACCAGTCAGAGACTATGCTCTCACTTCCTTGTTTTATTTCCACCAATCCTTATTTGTACTACTCCAAACATGATAGCTACCAAAAACTTAAAAAATTGATATGAGAAACTATTGCGCTACGACAATTGTACTTGTCAGTACCACAATTCTTTACAAATCAAAATAGATCCTTATACTTAGATACATTAGAAACCTCTAATTGCCATTTCCCCCAAAGTTTGTGCAATTCTTACTTCAAAATTAAAGCAATATCTAATCCTAATCACATAAGAGACTATTAAGAAACTTAAGTTATTACACTACATAATGCCTAAAGAAAATTGTTGATTTTTTTCCATCCCATGTGATGGAACTCCTACAGCAAAAAATATCAATTTTTTGGGCACGCTAAGAAAGACAATACCTTACATGTTCCAACACTGAATATATTTGTGAAAAAACAGAAACGAAGATTCTCCAGATATAACAAAATGCAAAAGCCAACACATTAAAGTTAATGACTACAAAAAGAATGATTATCTTAGTAAATGACTTTTGCTGCAAGATCATAATAATAATTAGCATGATATTTTTCTTTATCTAGCATCAGAAAGCCCACGTACAGTTTTTCTTTATTGGACTAATCTATCAATTACAAACCAAAAGACAAACAAAATTAGATGCTTCAAAAAGACCTATAATTTGAGAGCTTTATAGGAAGTTGGGTTATACACTTTACATTTTTCCTATATATATATATGATATTGATAAATGATAATCCTATATTTAATAAAGATAAAATTTTGAGCCTCTTGAACCTTTTTTATATTATAAAAAATTCAATCGTTATAATCATAAAATTAATTCTAGCAACCCCCGGTATGTGAGATAAAATTCAGGTTTCAAAATGCTAATCACTTTGATATTGTAAAAAATTAACTTAAGGCATGTCAACTGTGGGCTGGTTCTCAAGTCTGATCTTAGCGACCTAGGTCAATTGTACAGGCAATTAAATCAATAAAACAGATATATACAACACCAATTATGGAACATACAACAATACACCAAATTCATCAAAAAGAAGCACCACTCCACTACATTACAACTAAACCATTTCCCCTCCTACCAAAATGAGCTCTATTTTAAAATGAATGAGAAAAAACCTAATTAACCAACTGGAAATAAATTAAGTAGTAAAGAAGAAAAAATGAGAACAGGTTGCAAAAGATTGAAAACGAGAATCAGGTTAAGAGTGAGACTGATAAAGAAAACGAAAAATGAAGAATACACAAATAAAAAACTAGACAAAATCAAGGCTAAAATGAAAAAGAAAACCAAATTAAATCAGAGCAAAGACAAAAACCTACCTGATAAACAATTTGATCAGCTCCTACCGGATTTGCAAGAAGCAGAGCTCCAAAACCCTAACTAAGAACAAATTGAAGTTTGTGATTCGAGTCTATGATAATCGTCATCAACAATAATATCAATTGCAATCACGAAATATAAAACATACATGAAAAACGAGAAAAAACAACTACCTCCGTTTGTTGAGTGAAAGTGACAATGAAAACGAGACCGTGAGAAGATGAGAATGTGAGAATGAGAAGAAAGCTGAGAAGGAGGAGAACGGAAATGAGAAGCAAAGCTGAAGATGAGAGGTCGACGGGGGAGACGTTTTACTGGCTATGGCTACTGATTCATACGTTGCCCATTACATAGAAAAATTAAATTTGAAATTATAAATCTATGTATAAAAAACGTTACTATGGTAATTAAAATGATATATTGTAAGATTTAATAAATGTAAGTATAAAAATGTTATTAAAGATAATAAGATAATAATTTGATATATGATAATAAAATTATTTTATATATTGTAACATTTAATAAATGTAAGTATAAAAATGTTACTAAAAAGAATAATTTGATATATTGTTACATTTTTATAAATGTAAGTATAAAAATGTTACTAAAAAGTAAAAATATGATATATTGTAACATTTTAAATAAATGTAAGTATAAAAATGTTACTAAAGATAATAAATCCTGTAGTGTTAAGGATTTTATTAACACATTTGCCAGTTAATCATTAGATTTGACAAACTTAATATTGTTTACTTTTAAAATTTTAATATTTTTAATGAATTTAATGATATTTTTTTATTTTTTATAATTTACGCTATTAGAGTACAAGATAGTACCTGTACTTAGTACTGCCATTCAAACATGTGTAATCATATATCCCTCGTCCACAAGTATCTAGCACCTCGTGGTCGGGAATATTACAATGTAATAGTAAAATAATACAACACATGTAAATTTATCTCCTATTTATATGCCCTTTAAAATATCATATATCATGGACTCGTCTGATTTCCAAACGCATGGAGTAATAAGATACTACCACAATGGTGAGGCTAAGGCAATCACAGCATTCCCTTTTTTAACACTTGATACCAACAATAGCGACATTTAGCAATAACAGACAAATATGACAGATAGAAAACACACGAGAGAGCAAAAGTTGATTTTCAATTTTATTTCAAAATCAACAGTGTCCTCATCACAAGGATTAGACCATGGATTCAACTATACTTGTTCTAAGTATTTCAATACTTATTTTGGTGGAAGCGGCAGAAAAAAAGAAGAAAGCACATTCAAAGCATTTTCTATAAGTAGCGTCAATAAGTAGCGGCAAAGGATTTTTTTTTCTCCTTCCTTTTTAAGTACTCCTCTTCTCTCTGTGTGAGATAAATGTGACAGAAAGAAAGCCAAGTCTTTTTCTTTTCGTGTGCTCTTTTCTCTATTTGTCTTTTTCCTCTTTTTTTTTTTTTTTTCCACTTTCTCCCTTTACTTCTCTTTTTGTATCCTTTTACGTAGGTAAAAAAAAATTAGGGCAAAACCTCATCTAATGGGCTAGACCTAAAAGAAAATGAGGAATAAAAAACAAGTAAAAAATGAGGAGAGTTTTATTTTGGTCTTTTAACAACTAAAATTCTTTTTCAGTTTCTAATAAAATATATATTTATATTTTTTCTAATTATCAAAAATGAAATAAATAGAAATATTTCAGTAGTATTTTAACCTTATTAAAAAACAATAAAAATATCATGAAACATTACTAAAAAAATCCTTTCTAACTAGTCCTAAGACTCATAATAACACCTAACAGAGCCAGTACGCAGGTATAACCATTCTAACAATACAGTGCCTAAACAAATGGCACAAGGAACAAAGAGAAAACAACATATTACAATTAAGGAACAGAACACTAGTTCCATGGCTAGCTGATAATAACCTCCCTGAGAATATTTAAGTCAAGGGAAGGCTTGTGCCAATCTACCAACCGTTGCTTTCTACTCTGTCAAACACAAACTGCACCAATATAGAGAATCAAATTGCTCCCATTTATACTAACAAGACACTTGTGCACTTGACTATTCTTCGTGTACATGTGAAGCAAGACCTACAAAACAATACCATACCCTGCTCTGACTTTAGGCATAATTACTCCACATCTAACCCACTTACGGCACCTCATACCCCGACCAGCTAGAATGAACCTTTATTCCACTATATGCTTGTAGAGTACCATATCCCAATTCTTGTAATAGTCAAACCCAGGGCCCTAACCTCCCAATGGCAGTCACCTACTATTGCTTGCGTCTAAGTCCAAAAATAAGCCATGATTATGAAATTGATTTCAGACATTGAATTGGACATAAATACCTTGAAAAAGTAAAATTAACCTTTAGCCTTTTATATTTAGATCAAGACTAACCTTTAAGCTGTGTTAAGCAAAATATTCCACATCCACCACCTCATTCTTAAACACCACTCGATTTTTATGATTCTAAATTTCTCAGACTATTGCTACCCATGTACCTTTTCAAACTAAGTTTATTTTCTTACTTAAATCCAACAGTTAGAAGTTTAAGAAGTGAGAATGTGCATGATTGTGCCTAACTGAAGTAATTTCTATCCATGTAGCACAACAGAACCACACTTTTAACACAACTATATAATTAAATAATAGGTGCTAGACTGTTTCCTCTTGTGAATTACAGATAGGGCAGATAGTGCTACCTAACACCACCAAGTTAACCCTAGTAGGTATTTTATAAAGCAATACCCTCCATACACAAACTTGTGCTGAATGAGCAACTTTAAGGCTCCATAGTTGCAGAAAAACACTTGTATCCCTCAAGTTGCCATCATGGCTAAGAACTTTGTACCCTGATCTCACTATGTACACTTGTGATTCATCCTACCCCATACCCAACCATCTAAGCCACTCTTATTCCACTGGAATTCTGATATGATAGTGATCAGCTGCTACTCTAATTCATCTTCCCAAAGAAATCCTTCCCTTCTCCATTTTAACTTTAATTTAAATATCTCTCTACTTTCATTATACTCCCATTCCCCCACATCCTGAACCACATCATATTTACACTGTGAGATGGAATATAATCTAGGAGATATATCTTTTAGCAGCTAGTTCCCAACCCACCTATCATCCCAAAACCTTACATTTTTCCCATCCTCTAAAACCCACTTTATTCTACTATCAAACTGGTTTAAGTAGTTCCCTACGTCACAGATTTTACATAAATCACGCCACCACCACGAGTGTTTTCGATCTCCCATGTTAACATTCGTTTCCCTCCATGATCCATACCTAGAATCTATTATATCTTTCCAAACTCCATGTTCTTCCGTTCCAAGCCTTCATTTCCACTTAGCTAACAGAACTACATTAAATTTGCCAACATCTTTAATGTCCAAGCTTCCTACTTCAATTGGGCTACATACTTTGTCCCAACCTACCTGTGCAATTTTCCTTCTCTCAGAACCCCATCCCTAAAGAAACCTAGCTTGTATTTTTTTATTTGTTTGCAAACACTAATAGGGGCTTTGAAAAAAGAAAGATAAAATAATGGAAATGCATTAATAACTGTCTTAATCAAACAAACCCAACAAAGAATGGATAATAATCTCCACTTCCATCTATAAAGTCTTCATTTGATTTTTTCAGTAACTAGCTTCCAAAATGAAACAATTATAGTGTTCTCTTCAATTGTCATCCCTAGATACTTAGATGGTAAAATTGTTCGTCGACAATTTAAGCACGTAGAGAAGATATACATATCTTCTTCACTCAACCCGATTGCCCCTACTTGGCTTTTATGGAAGTTAACCTTAAGGCTTGAATTAATTCAAAACAACGCAAGATAACTTTGATGGCTAAGATAATTTGATACCTAGGTTGAGAAAAGATAATGGTGTCATTCAAAAATTGTAATAGGTTTATTTCGACACCTTTAGAATCTTCACACCTTCAAGAATATCCTTCCTCCTAGCTTCCCTCACTAAACCCCAAAGCCCTTATGCTACTATGAGAAAAAAAAAGTGTCAGAGAGACACCTTGTCTTAGCCCTCTCCTAAGGTTAAATTCCTTAATTGGACTACCATTGACCAACACTAAAATTGTGGCTGATTCTAGGCAAAATTTAATCCATTTAATACACTTATCATTGAAGCCTGATCTAATAATCATATATAGCAAAAAATTCCAATCAACAATATCATATGCTTTTTCATAATCCACTTTCACTATTCACCTTTATGCTTTGACTTCTTTAGAAAATCAACAGTTTCATTGGCTATCAATACACTATCCAACATACCCCTCCCTTTTAGGAATGTAGATTGGTGTTTGTCAATAAGACTAGGCAAAACCTGCTTAAGACTAGTACAAAAAACACATTCAATGACGAGATAATACGTCAAGTAACACGAAACCGACGTAAACAAAAGTATGGTGGCATTTTTGTAAATATTTGAAAAGATATTATGCCGGTTAACTCAAACCTGACGTAATATACCATATTCTACGTTAGTTGTCACTCATAACCGACGTAGAAAATACTGTAAACTTAAAAATTAAAAATTAAAAATTAAAAAACTTTGTAATGGCACTGAAGATACTACGTCGGTTGGAAGGTCCCAACCAACGTAGTATGTAGCACATATTATATCGATTGCCACTCATAATTTACGTAGAAAAGACTGAAAAAATAAAAATTTGAAATTTGAAAACTTTGTAATGGCGCTGAAAATACTACGTCAGTTGGAAGGTCCCAACGTAGTATGTAGCCCATATTACATCAATTGAGACTTTCCAACCAATGTAACATCCTCCTTGTGGTACGTGAGTGAATTTTGGGAAAAATTGGGTAAAATTTAGCCAGATACTACGTTGGTTGGGAGCTCCCAACCGACGTAGTATGTCCCTCAAGTTAAAATTAGGGATTTTAACTCTTGGACAACATTTTTCTCTTACACTCTTCTTCATTGAGCCTTGTTGCCTTCTCTTATTTCATGTTGTGGAGTTCGTTTCGCATAGTGCCACTTTTTCTTCTCACTGGTTTTCATTTGCATTTTGCGTGATGTCACTTTCTTTTCTCGTTGGTTTGCATATTTGTGTTTACAAGTTTTGCTAGGATTCATTTGGTGTGTGCAAGCTCCGAGATTGTCTCAATTGAGTTTTGTCACTTGATGTGTGAGTCTTTCTCTGCTGTCGTGAATGTTTGGTTCAACATCCCTTGCCGCTTCTCTTTACAAGAGGTTAGTAGTTTTGTAAAATTCATTAAAAATAGTTAGAAATTTATTTTTGACTCAAATTCTTTATCAGCAACTTGATTTAGTGTATATTTGATGGTAGAGTTCTTACATTATATAGATTTAGGGTTTCAAAAATTTAGGACAAAAAAAGTTCAAACGGTCATAACTTTTGATAGAGAACTCGAATTGAGACGTTCCAAAAATGAAAGTTGCTCGAAACGACGCAACTAAGCTTTTGGACAATACTCGAAGTGGATCCGAATACAAAATTTTTTCCAAAATTCCATTGTTTACTATTTCTTTTTTATTTTTAGTATTTTTCACATCTTTTTTTTTTATTTCACCTATCTTTACTTGTCAAAAAATTATGGAAATTGTTGTGGTGTTTCCCTGTATGTATTAGAGATTTATCAAAGAATTCTGGAAAATTCTGAATTTCTTTTTTTAAATAGAGATAATATGTCGGTTCTAGGCTTCCAACCGACGTAATAGGGTAGTCATAACCGACCAATGATATAATCGGTTGGGAGTCACAACCGACGTAGTATCTCCTCCTAAGTGCTATTAGGATTGATATTTTACGTCGGTGATTTATTTATCAATCAATGTAGTATGTGCACATACTACATCGATTATAGAATCGGCTTAAAATTCCAAGGCTTTCTACGTCATCTGCATCTATGTCGGTTCTGGAACCGATGTAGAATGTCCTCCAGAATCGATGTAGAAAGCGTTTTTTCTACTAGTGTAAGCTTATTAGCTAGAATCTTAGAATCACTTTGTACACACACGCTACCAATGATATAGGTCTAAATTCATTTAAAGTAGATGAATTATCCCTCTTAGGCATCAAGGTGATAAAAGAGGCATTACAACCTTAAGGAATAAAACCGGAATCTTGAAATCTCTGCCTCCAAAATATTCCAAATATTTTTTATGAAGTGAAAGTTGTAGCCATTAGGACCAGGGCTTTCTGTACTGCCTCATTGACTAATAGCTTTTAATACTTCTTGCACATTAATTACACTATTCAACATATCATTCTCAACTATTGAAATACATTTAAATTGGACACCATCTAAGTTCAGCCCTAGCCTCGGTTGGGTAGTAAATCTAGTCTCAAATTAGTTTTTCACCTCCCTTTTCACAATATTAGGTTCCTCACTCCAAACTCCTTCTATGTTTAGACCTTTAAGATCGTTGTTTATCCTCCTCTATCTACGTCTAGAATGGTAAAAGTTAGAATTAGTCTTCCCCCTTCTCGTTCCACTTAATTCTAACTTTTTGCCTTAACATTGTTAAATCTCTTTCATTCAAAGTACTAAGTTCACTAAGTAGTCCCTCATTTCTTCATGTAAAGTGCCACCATCATCGCATTGATTTATTGTTGCAATCTCATCTATAATCTACTATTTTTTAGCCTTTGCACTATTAAACACCTTATTCCTCCATAACTTCAACTTTCAGTTTTGACCTTTTAATTTTTCTTTAATCACTTCCACACTATTGCCGATGCACGAAAGTTCATCCCAATATTTTCTAACTAATGCCTTAAACTCCTCTGTCTGCTACCAAAAATTAAAGGTTTTGAAAGGTTTAGGACCCCAATCTATCACTGTATTTTTAACCACCAATGCGCAATGGTCAAACACTTGTCTACTCAAAATGTATTGCTTAGACCCTGACCATTACATCAACCATGTATCTGACACTAAAACTCTATCCAATGTAATCCTGGACATCCCATTTGAACGATACCAAATATATCACCTACCAACTATTGGGATATCATACAACTTAAACTCAATAAACCTTTCTATCAGAACCCTATTATCGGTCTATCACTACCGATCCCCTTTCTTTCATTAGCATATCTTACCATGTTGAAATCTCCCAACACGCACCACACCTCACATGTTTCTCCTAGCTTAATGTGTGCAATTTTGTCTCACAACAGGTATTTATCATTATTAGAACATGGTAAGTAAACATTCACAATAGTCAATAACATAGATTACCCTGTACCCCCCTCCGACTATACTCTCCAACAATTTATATGAATCCTTGGCCTTCGTCAGTGTTTAAACATTTATAGTTGATTATTGAACATAGTCAACACTCCTCCTTCGTCTTTATCCACCCCTTTATGAACCTAACTAATTTCATTATTCCCCATGATTAATATCACTTATGTTCACATAGGTTTACTAGCTTTGTTTCCTAGACACGCAAGATACTTGATTTTTTCCTTATAAACCAATTCTTGTAAATACTTCCACTTTACATCCCCAAACCCCTAATATTTATACTTACTAGACTCATTTAGAACCTTTTATCCTCTCATAAGTAAGCAGTTGGGTATCTTTTTCTTCCATTTCAACTAATCGTAGTAATATATTGTCCTTATTTTCCAAACAGACAACACTTATTTCGTTTGCTAATCCCCACAATTCCAGTTCTTCACCCTCCTTTTCCTTATCCCAAAACTTTCTATTACAATTATGAATGCTAATATTAGATATGGAATTAGATAGGATTGGAGTTACTGACCTGGATTGTGAATCTAGGATTACATCCCTCATAAGCCTTGAGTTGTTCCACTACAACAAAAAACGAGTTTACATACGACCAAAATTTGTATGTAATTTGAATTTACATATGGATTACGTATGAAAAAAATTCGTATGTAAAACCCTTGTAGGTAACACTTACATACGGATTTCAAAATCCGTAGGTAATTTCCTGCTTATAAATTTGTACGCAATATTCGTATGTAACTACATATGAATTTCGTTCTTAGGTAATTACATACAGATCTGATTTCTAGGTAATTACATACAAATGGTCTGTAGGTAATTACATACGGATCTTGTTTGTGTATGTTCTAAAAAATTTCAATCGATTTTTTCTAGATTCAATCTATTGTTTTTTTTATTGAAATTTTATAAAGAACACTTTTAATCTTTCTTGATCACAAACTGTTTTTGAAAAAATTCATTAACTGAGATCACTATTAAAATTTTAGAAAACAGTAACTGGAAAAATTTTAATTAATTGAATTGCGATTTCAATTGATTATTTTTCAAGCCTATATAATTTGGTTTTGTTCAAGAACTATTGATTAAATTACAATCGGTTGTATGACGTTTCAATATGTTATTTTTCTGGTTATTGACTATCAATAAATTTTAAAAAATTGTTTTTCTGGGCACATATGAAAATTGATTTTTCATCAAGCTATTTGTGTTTTTAATTGATTGTTCTGTGTATATTGTGATTAATTGATATCTTTGTATATTAATTAATAAATATTTTCATTCTTTCCAAAAGTTTTACCAAAAATTAATAGTTCAATTCACCCCCTCTTGAAACTTCAGCCTATATAATTGTCAACAATTGGTATCAAGAGCAGGTTCTTGAAAATTATTCAAGTTTGATCCAAAATGGTTGAAAACAAACTTCCGTTTGCAGAAGGAGCCTCTATTAATAGGCTTTCAATGTTTTGTGGTGTGAACTATTAGTTCTAGGAAGTAAGAATGAAAATCATTATTAAATCGATTTATCATGGTGTTTGGGATAAGTTAATGGCCGATTTGTGCCTAAAGTTGTTGTTGATGGACAATGTGTTGATAAACCATGGTCTGACTGGACTAATAGTGAGAGCAATAAAGCTTAATATGACTGTATTGCTAAAAACATATTTACCTCATCTCTTAATTTGGATGAACTTTTCAGGGCTCACAGTGTGTATCAGTAAAGGAGATGTGGAATACCTTGGAAGTAACACATGAAGGCACTAGAGACGTTAATTGTGCTAGAAGGCATGCTTTAAGACAAGCATACAAGCTTTTCAGAATGAAGCAGGAGGAAACTATTGCAGATGTTCAAAAACAATCTAGAAACACTTCCGGAAATCATACTACTAACCATATTTCATATTTTTTAATTTTGAAACAATTTGACATTATCACTAGAATTGGAAAGGTCCCGTCTCCTATGCAAGATTTTTGACACTTTCCTGAAGTTGGTTGGATTAAAGTAAACATTGATGGAGTTGCAAGAGGTGCTCTTGATTTCGCAGCTTGTGGAGGTATTTTCAGGGGCAGTCGTAGGGAATATGTGGGTAGCCTTTCTTCTTTCTTAGGTGTTAAGCATGTATTGTTAAATTCATGTGTGTCATTTTTGCTATTGAATATTTTAAAAAGCTTTGGTTGGAGCGTGACTTGTAACATTTCATACTTTTCACATAATAAGAACTCTATCGCATAGAAATATATAATAAGCGTAAATATAAATCTCCATACATTTATCAGAGTATTTCAAATATGCTTCTCTACATGAGATTTAATAAAAATATCTTTATACAATCACAAATTAAAATAAAATAAACTTCTCCATTAGCTCAATGAAGAGTCACACCACATGTCAAATCCTCTTCTCACGTATAACACACGATCATCGCATTTTAAAAATTTAACAAACATCACACAAAAATAAGGATAAGCTAAAGAGTTTAAAGAAATGTTTATAAATTAAATTCCTATCTCAACCAAACTATAAACATCAAACTTTCATGATTCATCTCGTACATCACATTGTCCTTATCACATCCCTACAATAACTCATCATACATATACTGATTCACATACAAAGACGTTTGACTCTCTACTTTCAGAAGACTCGTGCATTGAATTAGACTCAGAGGCTAGCACCTGCTAGATGACCCTTCCAACTAGGAATCCACACAGTCCCAAATGAACATAACCTCATCTAACAGGGTAAATCCAAATATTTGTCTTGACCAACTCTTTTAAATTGCAGTTTTAGTTATATTGATCTCCTTCAACTCTCACCACCTAGTACCCTTCATCTATATGATTCTAAGGTACTAGTAGAGTCAGGATACCTCCTTCTCGACAAGTCCTCAAACAATGCATATCCTAACAATCTCAAGACGGGTATCTCCTTTCTTGAAGATACTATGTCTCGATCACCATACCATATCATTCACAAACATTTATACTACATCATACAATACACAAACATTTATTCAATTTAATTCAAATTCATCTAATTCATACTTAATAAAACAAGTAATCACAATATTAAAAATATTCAAACTAATTCCCCTTACTTGTATAAAGTAGAAACCCTCTAAGGAGTTCCAAAAACCTAAAATCATGGACAACCTAACTCGCACCAAGAGCTTCTAATCAATGATGTGACTACCTTATTAGAACAACAATCCCAATAGACCAACAAAGACTCATTCTGATGCCTCAGAGGACATAGGCAAAATATCCCTACCAAGAACATAATTGACCTAAAACTGACTTTAAGAAAGATGAGCAGAAAATAAACATACTCTGCTCAAGAATCTTATTAGACGCTATTGCTCTACTCGATGCTAGGAATGTAAGGGTGATCTCCGATCCTCAGTCTGAAAAGGAAGGAAGACAGAGTTTTACAAAAAAGATAGAGAAAAGGGAAAGCACTGCTTCTGATAGAGATGGTGGTTTTTATAAAAAAAAAATGAAACCTGAATACTAATTTTTCATCTTATTTATATCTAAAACTAAATTATAGCTTCTAATATGTTTATATTCTAAATCTATTTTCTAAGATATTACATGACTCTTATTTGCTTTGTCAAGTTTTTGGTTCAACTAATATCATTCCTTGAACTATTAAAGGTAGATGATGTAAATGTTTGCGAATTTTAGAGTGACTCATGTCTTTAGGGAGGGTAATAGTTGTGTTGATAGATTGACTAATTTAGGTGTTGAAAATAGTGTTGAGTTTGTCTGGTATTCTACTTTACTTGATTGTATTAGGTTGGACTTTTTTCATAATATGTTTCAACACCCTTTGTTTCATTTGTAGGGAGTTTGTCTTGTTTTGCATGGGTTAGGTGCAATCCCCATGTATTATTTAGACAGATGATTGGTGGATTTTGGGATGTCAACCTGATTGAGATGTCAAAATCCATAATGATGCCTAACATGAGTCTTTTATAATAAAAAGATAGCTTCATTTCTATAGATATAAATACACACAAAAACATTAAGTAGTGGAATAATGACAACGTCTTCAATTCTCAACCCATTTCACATTAGAAGGACTATTTTATCCTTAAAAAAGTAAATAAATAAATACTGAGTTTCTTCACTTCCTGTTGGCTCACATGAAATTTAAACAAGGTATGAAAAATCCCAAAACTTATTTCAGTTAGAACCTATTTTCTATATTATATTGTTTTGAGAATCTTTCTCGCTTGTAAATGTTCAAACTAATTTTGTATTAGATTTATAGATTTATGACAATTTTTGTTTTCATTTCTCTTAGACATTGTCATTGCAAATCTAGTTTCAGTTCGATGCCATAAATTAAACTCTCTTTGTAGGATAATGTGTGAATCTTTACTAAAAACTCCTCTTTTTTACAATTCTATTTCTCTCATCATCCTATCTACCTAGCTAGATATTTTGAACAAGATCTGTCTATGACTTTTTATTTACCTAGCTAGATATTTTGAACAAGATCTGTCTATGAATTTTGATTGTCATGAACATAAATAAGGTTGTCTTGAATAGAATTGTCTTTAAAATAAGATTGTCTTCAAGAATATTGTCTTATTAGAACTAGAAGAAAAAATACCATCCATTTCATTTTGTTAATTTATATTAATGATCTTATCTCAACCGACTTGAAGTTAAAATATTGACATTATTTGTAGGAATGTAAAAAATGATTTCAAAGATGAATTCTTATTCCTCTTAACCATTAATTGAGGGGTTTGGTTTGTTCTAATATGCTTAATAGTCTCATATTACTTAAAAGTCAAGTACAAGAACAATTTAAATATATCTTCTTTCCTTAATCCTTAGATGTATCTTTTAAGGATGAAACTGTTATGGAACTTCAAGATTTAAAATAGACAATTTCTCAAATTTGATGATTGAATCTAATATAAACTTGAGATAGTAACAAATCTTACTCCTAATATAATCTTGTATCCAACAAAAACTTCAAATTCTAAAAAGTCTAACATCTAATAGAGATTTTACAAATATAGCATTGAATTAGCAAGTTGTGGAGTATGGATTTAATGTTAATATCATACATTATAAGTCCTTAAAATTATGGATCAAAAATCAAAATTGTAAGAAAAAAAATCAAAATTATCAAATAAGAATTTAAACCAAAACTATTGAATATGTGTTTAAGTTCCAATAAATTTATAACATCATAGTGTAAAAACAACTAGAAGGCCCGTTATCACACATTGAGAGACCAATAAAAGAATTAGCATTATAACTACCTAGGACTTAAGAAAATATTTTTAGAAAAAAAAATTGTATAAATACTTAAACCAAGTTAAAAGTAGACAAGTTGAGATTCTTTCTTTCGGAAATACCACTAAATATATAACAATCTCCGTAAGATACAATAATTTTTTTAAGAGAAAGAATAAAAAAGTAGTTATATAATATGTAATATGTAAAATTTTATATGAAAAAAAGGTATGAACACTCATATAAGACTTGCCAGAGTAAGATAGGAGTCTACCTGTTATATCCATACTACATGAGTCATCCTTGTTTGTCATTAGAATATAAAACTGCAAAATATAATATAAAAGATAAATACACTTGTTATTTTATGATGACTTTCCTTTTTTTTTTCTCCTTAATTTATACATTAATATGAAATGGAACTTTATTTTTATTAATAATCACATTATTCTTTACAATCAAATTTTATGTGTTTTTTTTTTTTTTTTTTTCAAAAAACTTTTTTATCAACCTTTTTAAAAAAAATTAATTTTTACTAGCCACTATATGAATTTTTTTTTAAAAATTAACATTTTTATTTTTTTTTTTTTTTTTTTTTGTGTGATTGTTTTCTTGTTTCCTAAATTCCTGCACACTACCGTTATCATTTTTTTTTTCAAACTTATTTACTATTAGAGGTATTAGATTTGTACACTTTTTTATCCATTTTTCTTATAAAAAATATGAATAAAACAAAATCAAATACAATGCAATCTAAACTAAATCGAGAAATAATTATATATTAAAAACTATAATAAAAATATAAAATATTATTTATTAAGATAGATTATAATTTATATATTAAATTATTATAAAATCTAATATAAGTTTGAAAAGAAAAACTTAAAACTAGTAATTTGCTGTAATAATATTTTGACAATTTTTACTTGTATACCAATAAGTAGGTGAGAATCTCTTATAATAATACAATATTTAAAATTTGTCTTATCAATTCATTATTATATTATTATAGTTAATTGTGAATAAGTTTATATAGCAAATAAGAAAATGTCACCAGCATATCTAATACCTATTTGAGTAATGTTATTCTGATAATGTGAAATTTTAATCCCTATTTCATACCGGAATAATTTCGTCAAATCTTCTTACGTAGCAAGGATATTTTTATCAATTGACAAAATTTTACGCATAAGGGTAATTTGGTCTTCTCGTTTGATGTGGCAGTGGGTTTTGATAAAGATATATAAATCTCTGCCACGAAATGTTGAAATCAAACGTAAAGAAGAGAAGAGGTGTGAGAGAACTAAGAGCTTGTGCGACAGACAACTATTGCGCGTTCGTTTGACAATCGAGAGTTATGGTTCCGCCTCTGCGACGACGATAGTTTGTGCTTGTGTGACGACGAGAGGTACAATTGAGTTGAATGAAAATACGGTTTTAGGGTCATCACGGGGAGAGAAGGATTTTGTGGCGGTGGTATTACAAGTGGAATTGTTTGGTCTTTGACATTTGTAAGTAGTTTATTGATTGTGTTGTTGTGCGTTGAGGTTGGCATTGTATGGATGAATATGGTATTTGTTTGTTACATTGTTGAAAACATTTGATAGGTGAAAAAAAAATTGAGAAGGTTTGCCTTTGTGGAGAAGTTTTGATTTTTAAGGTTTGGCTCGACATTGTTGAAAGAGAAAACATTTTATTGGTGAACTAAACTCAATATTGTTACACGAATAATGATTTTTGAGTTGTATAATGAAATAAATGAAGTAAGGAAGTTTGGAAATATACTTTTTTGGGGGGAAAAACTGAAAAGTTGTATGTGGTGTATTTGAGTAGTGGGTTGTAGATTGATAGCACAAATTGTTTGATATTATTTGGTATTATGGAATTGTTTTCATTTTGTAGGATTACAAAAGTTCAACTAAGGTGTCCCCTCATTAAAGGTTCGGTAACTTCTGATGTTTTGGAAACTTAGAACCAGTATTAATGAACAAAGGTGTATGAAATGAACATATTTTGGTCAATCAAAGCATGAGTAATCCTTATTATGGGTGCAATTGAAGAAGTTGAGAACTTAATTTACGAAAAAAGATCCTCATGAACACACCTCTGTGTTCAGTCACCAAAAGTTTAACTAAGGTGTCCCCTCGTTTAGCATGGGTAACTGATGTTTTGTAAGCTTATCACCAGTATTAATGCACAGATGTGTATCAATTGAACATATTTTGGTGAATCAAAGCATGAGTAATTCTTATTATGGGTGTAATGGAATAAGTTAAGAACTTTAATTGTGAAAATAGTCTTGAACATGTCTGAGTCTGAGTTCAGTCGTCAAAAATTTAATTGCGGTGTCCTCTCATTAAAGCTTGGGTAACCTCTGATGTTTTGGAAACTTAGAATCAGTATTAACGAACAGAGGTGTATGGAATGAAAATATTTTGGTCAATGAAAGGGTGATTAATCTTTATTATGGGTGTAATTGAAGAAGTTAAGAACTTAATTTGCGAAAATAGTCCTTATGAACATGTCTGAGTTCAGCGCCAAAAGTTCAACTGAGATGTCCCCTCGCTAAAGCATGGATAACCTCTGATGTTTTGTAAGGTCAAAACTATTATTAATGCACAAAGGTGTATAAAATGAACATATTTTGGTACATCAAAGCGTGATTAATCCTTATTATGGGTGTAATTGAAGAAGTTAAGAACTTAATTTGTGAAAATGGTCCTCATGAACACGTCTTAGTTCAATCGTCAAAAATTCAACTTAGGTTTTCCCTCGTTAAAGCTTAAAACCTCTCATGTTTTATCTTAAAATAAAAATTAAAAAACCTTAAATTTTAATTTGTCTTATTAATTTTTTATTTTAAAAATATTTTACATTTTAGATAAGATTTGAATGTTAGAAACTAAATCAAGTGTTTTTAAAATAAAAACACTGTGACTAAATGAAATAAAAATAATAATAATTACAATAAATAAAACTATAATAGTAATATATTGATATTATGAATAAAACATATTTATGAATATAAAAAAATTATATATGATTATTTAAAAAGAAAATAATAATATTAATAAAATAAAAATTAATTAACTAATTATTATATATTGTTAAAATAAATTTTTAATTGATAAAAAAATAAAAAGATAATATTGTATTTAATAAAATATAAACATTACTTGTTTTAAAAAAATAAAATAAAAATAAAAGATTTTTTTTAAAAGAAGAGAGAAAAAAAAAGAAAAAGAGAAAGATTAAAAAAAACTAAAATAAAAATATATTAACTCATTAACATTTTATAATAAAATATTATCTTTTTTACACGTCTCAAATAAATATATTAACGTATAAGAATTTCCAAATATCATTATTCTTATTAAAACAACGATTGCTTTCTCACCCAGTCCGTGATAATCAGCTCAACTCCACACAAATTGCACACAAATTCGTAATAAGAGGAAAAGAAAGTTTACTAAGTAGGAGAATGTGCTACATTTCTTTCCCTAATAAAAAAAAGTAAAGTTGGTCAAAATCGATATTTGTTTTGTAATTGAAATTTCACGCATAATTCATAATAAAATATAGAATGTTCAAAAAGTTCATATAATTTTTTTTTTCAGATTATCAATTACATCAAGTTCACTTTCTTAAATAAATAGATTCAGTTTAAACAAAATCTAATTTTAATTAAAAATTAATGTAAGTATTCAATTTATAACAATAATATAATTTAATACAAAAATAAAATTTACAATCCATATTAAAATCTTATAAATTAACAATAATAATAATAATAATATCCTCAATTACTACCAGAGAAATAATGTTTATAGAAAACATTGCAATACATATCAACAACATCAATTTTATTTTATTTTTAGATAAAAGAATAAATAAAACTTTAACTCCTTCTTGTTATATTTTAACAGTTCAATACTAAAATAATTTTTTAATAATATTAAAATAGTAAATAATATTTATAATATTTGTTCAATCATGATAGAAAAAAAAAATACTTCCTTTACACTATTAAAGTGTTAAATTTTAGAAAACTGTTATATTAAATGAGGATATTTTAGTTTAGAAATAAAATAATTCATATTTTTAATGAACTTTCAAGAGAACTAAAACAATTACACCCATAACTAAAATAATACAACACTAAAGAATTAATAATCTTCAAAAGAATTAATTGAAATTATACCCATAAATAATATTATTTAATATTTGAAATTTAATGTGCACAAAAAGGTAGCACCATATATATAGATATAAATGTACACAGAAACATTCAGCAGCCGAGTAATGACAAAGTCATCAACTCTCAACTTACAATCTTAGACTTAAAAAAAAATAAAAAAATAAAAAAATAAAAAGTACTGAGTTTCTCCACTTCCTGTTGGTTCACACGAAATTCTAACCAGGTACGAAACTCACTCTAGTTCGAACCAGTCTTCTAGATTGCATTGTTCAAACTAACACTTTCGTATCAGATTCGTGACAGTTTTTGTTTTCATTTTTCTTTAACACTGTCGTCAGATCTAGTTTCAGTTCGGTGACATAAATTAAACTCTGGATATATGTGAATCTTTATTACAAACTTTTTCCTTTATTTACAATTCTATTTCTCTCATCATCCTATTTTCCTACCTAGATATTTTGAACAAGATCTGTCTGTGATTGTTTTGAACAGGATTGTCTCGAACATAAACAACTTGCGGTGAATTGAAGTGTTTTGAAATAAGATTGTCTTGAACAAGATTGTCTTGTTAGAACCAGAAAAAAAAAAAAAAAAAAAAAAAACACTCCCCATCTCCCCGCCCGAGCTCCTTCGCCGATAGCCCTTGATAAAGCGACCCTGACACGAAAACAAATATACCAGAAAT
>Ga0099824_1002859_pt1 | contig 25280 bp, 12 predicted proteins | sample SiratrowhiteBW_FD_76837 | JGI IMG/M metagenome (GOLD analysis project Ga0099824, IMG submission 76837) | Root nodule microbial communities of legume samples collected from California, USA - Siratro white BW | ecosystem: Host-associated > Plants > Roots > Nodule | place: USA: California...
AAAAAAAAAAAAAAAAAAAAAAAAAAAAAAAAAAAAAAAAAAAAAAAAAAAAGACTGAACTCCCTCTGAAAAACATAAAATTCAATTCCGGTGAAGTTTTACCTGCCAAAAATGTAAAAAATAGTTCTAACTTATTCCAACATATTAAATTTCAATCATTCATATGATGAGACTTTCTGGAGCAGAATAGGATCGTGGTATAAATAATTGAAACTAGGTGTCCCAGAAAATTGACTGAAATTTTGCTAGAATTGGATTCCAAATTGGCCAGATTCCAGAAGGGGAATATGGTTTTTTTCTTTTTCTTTTTCGCTTTGTATGGATTTAAGGTTTGAACAAAGAAAAATAAAATAAAATAGATTTCAAAAATTTATTGTAGGTAAAAAAATGTTTTGAAAATTTTAATTAAAAATTAGGAGAACAAATTTTAAATCTTTTTCGAGAAAAAAATTAATAGAATATGTAAGATGGAATATAATTAGTTTAAAAATTAAAAAAAATATTAAAGTTTTTTGAATGTTTATTGTTATTGGTAAATAAAAAATTTAAAATGATTTTAGAAAAGTAGTTGGAAATATTAAATAAAAATTTAAGTAGTGTAATTTATAAATTTAAAAATAGATAAAAGTAAAAGAAATTTTTTTGCAATAAAAGACTATTAAATATAAAATTAAAATTTGAAATGGTTTCTTTTTAATTTGTATGGGAGAAGGAGATAAATAAAAAAAAAAGGTATGAAAGGAAAAAGTCATTTATTTTTCTTAGATTTATATGAAACTAAAGTTGCAATTATTAGTTGGTTTGAAATTAAAATGAAAGAGGTATGCAAGGAAAAAGTCATTTATTTTTCTTAGATTTATATGAAACTAAAGTTGCAATTATTAGTTGGTTTGAAATTAAAATGAAAGAAATACTATAAAATTGATTGAATTAAAATTTGGAAAATATAATAATAATACGTAGAGAATTAAATTAAATATTTTATACATATTTTGAACTAAGAATTATAATAAAAAAAATAAATGATAAATTATTTAATTTATATATTTTTATAATAAAGTTAAATTGGACAGAATAAATTATAATAAAATTGGAATTGGAAAAAAATTATAATTGGTATTTTTATTAAATTTTGTGTTTTTAGTTTGTTATAAAATATATAAATAAGGAATAGGAAAAATAAAATAAAATTGTTGGTATATTTTTTGAAAATAAATATTATTAAATTATTTAAAAAAGTCAAATAAAAGTTAATTTATATATGTATAATGATAAAAAAATAAGTGAATAAATATATGATTTGGTTTAATAAAAAGTCGATGTATAAATTATAATTTTAATATATTAAATTAAAAGTAAATTGAAATAACAGAAAAGATAATGTAAATAAAAAATGTTAAATATAAAAAAAAAGTAAATAAAAAATATTGCAATTACGGTAAATAGTAGTAGTTAGAAAATTAAAATGAATTAAAATGAGAAGTGTACTGTTTAGTTACAAATTTTTTAGATTTTTTTTTTCATTATGGTGCAATTTAGTTTTGAAATTATCAAAATGGGCAAAAAAAATTTAAATACTGTAAATGAGTAAATTGTGTCAGGGTGGCGCAATTTAACAGTGAAGAAATTGTATCACGATAGCACGATTTTATTTAACTGAAAATGAAATTGTTTCATGGTGGCACGATTTTTGTAGAATGGATGAAATTGTCCCATGATGACACGATATCACTTAATTTAAATATTTGTGTTAATTAAAATTATACCAAGGTGACATGATTTCTGTGTAACTTTTTTTGAACTGAAATCGTGCTGATGTGACACATTTTCAGTTCAAAAGAATTACACAGAAATTGTACCACCTTAACACGATTTTAGTTTATCACAAATACACTAATATCGTGCCAAGGTGGCACGATTTTAGTTAAATTTCATTTTTCAGCAACCTTTCACCATTTTTGTCAATGTGGATGTGAAAACCATGCATGCAACCTCACTTTGATATCAATTCATATTTAAGGTGTATTTTTTTAACTAATAAGAATATAAACTGACATAATCTAGCTAACATCACTTTACAGGTTAATTTTCTTTATAGGAATTCTAATAAAGTAGATAATAATTATTGAATGAACACTTCACTGGAAATATTGGTGAAGCAACTTCACTGGAAATATTGGTGAAGCAACTTCATGTTAAGCGCTTACCATAAGGATTGGAATCAGACCATAACTATGTGTTTTTAAGAAAGGAAAATAAGACAAAAAAAACTAAAGATTCCATTATTTAAATTTAAATTCTTTTATGCATAAATTAATTTATAGAACTTATGATAGAACTAAGTTTCATTTTGCACCAGTAAGTAGTTGTTGGTAGTTTATAATCAATTACAATTGAAGTAATTTTTTTTACTCATTAATGATATCTAAGCGGCAGAAAGTGAAAATGTGATATTTTATAACAATTAGATAAATTAAAAGATAAATGCATAATTTAAAATTGAAATAAAAGCATATGTTACATTAAAAAATTACTGTATATAGGGACAATTTTTCCTATTATGACCTTCATTTCTACAATACAAACATTTTTTAGGCCTATTGGGGATTGGGTCGTCCATTTCATTATGGATACGGTTTGTAGTTGATCTTCCAGCTTTGCTTCTTCTCATGTGTGGGTCAGGTATCATATTTGGACCAGTGTAAGGAGACCAATAATCTTGGTTCTGAACTAGATGAAATTGTATTTCATAAGCCTTGAAAATGTTGTTGAGGTTGTATATGGGAGAAACGAATGTGCCTAAGTGTAGATGACAAAATGAACAAACAGTTATGACATGTGGACAAGGTAGCTTGAGGGCTTGAAACTCTCCGCAATCACACCACCATTCATTTAATTTGACTCCATATGACATAGGTCGGCGACGAAGTTGGGGACTTCAAACTCTCCTAGACTTCAAACTCTGAGTTTTGTATGTCATAGCGTTGCACAATGCACATAGCTGATTGTTGTTCATTTTTGCGTAACAGTGCGGTTATATCTTCTGGATATAGGTGACCTGCTCGTAACATGCACTCCGCCTTTGTGTCTTGTTCAATGAACCAGTCTTTTGTTCGTTCAAATGTCGATTTGACAAGAGCACATAGAGAAAGTGACTGTGCATCCTTTAGAACGGAGTTAATACATTCGACTAGATTTGTTGTCATGTGGCCGAACCTTTTACCCCCATTATATGCCCGAATCCACTTTTCCAGCAGTATTTGATCTATCCAAGACATTGCTTGCTGGAATTATGAATGTATGACAGAAAATTTGGCCATAAAGGTTGGTTGTTTCATCTCCTAAGTTATGACAATGTAAAAAGAAATGAAATTTGTCAAACACGAAATAATCGTATATATATTCAATGGAGAGAATGACATTAATAAGAAAAAATACCCATGTTTATTAATTGTCGTTTCAACTCAGTGTTCTTGAATCTCTTGTTGAAGTTGGATGCAATATGCCTGATACAATAGACTAAGAACAACCCATCTCGTTCTCATCCAACTTCTTCGGATTGCAATGCAGACAAAATTGTTGTTCCTCTGTCAGTTATGAGGTAAACATTTTCTTGAGGTGTGACGTACTCACGTAGTAATTGGAAAAATCATATCAGTTTCCCCCTTCAACAATGGTGAAAGCTAGAGGAAAAATGTTTCGGTTTCCATCTTGGCCAGTGGCAGTCAATAATGTCCCGTGATATTTTTCAGTCAAAAATGTGTCATCCACTTGCACAATAGGCTTGCAGTACTTGAACCCTTCAATGGAAGGTTTAAAAGACCAAAAGACGTGCTCTAAGATATAAGTGGAGTGGTCTTTAAACCATCAACAATGTTTGGACGTCCTTTAAATTGTACAATTGTCCCCAAAACAACTTCTTGGACAACTTGTAACCATCTGGGAAAATGGTTATACTACTCCTCCCAATCACCAAATTCATAACAAGTGTCTTTTATTTTGCGATCCAAGCTTTTTTATAGGAGACAAAATAACTGTACTAATTTTTTATTTTGGCCACTAAACTCTTTATTGGTATTGAGGGGTTCAACTTCATTGAATTGACGATAATGGCAGTAATTGCGGAAGAGTCAAAATTAATGTGATCTTAAAAAAGAGTAGTTGATAAACATGTGTGAGGTGATTCTATCTTTTTGATTTCCCATTGCTTGCGAACTTTGTTGAAAGATGCTCTAAGTCGCCAATGGCAATCATTGCCATAATTAATGCATCGTACCATGTATCTATCTGTCTTTGATTCTATGACGACAAACTTAAATCCTTGGTCAATATGATATTGTTTGATTGCATTGACAGTAGCATCTATACTTTGAAAACACATGCACTCTTCAAGATTAAACTGAATATTTTGTACTGCTCGACTGAATGAATGAGATTGCTGTGAAGAAGAATTGGGTAGAGAGGGTTCATCTGATTCTTCGTAGTATCGCAACCAGAATCATGAAAGGGACAACGATCCGAAAAGAATTGTTTTCATGGTTGTCTATGTTTTACATTATGTAGTTAAAAAAAATTACCAATTGATTACTAAAGAAAATGGAAACATTTACACCAAAGTAGGCTAAAAGCCTAAAGTTGCACGTAGGCAGAAACAAAAGGGAAACAAAATATTAGAACTTTATACATGTTCATCCAATTTGGCACTCTTTCCAAAGCCATTTGATTTTTTATATTTGTGAAGTATTCATTCCTTTCTATTGTTTAATTTTATGATTTATTTTATAATTTTATTAATTATTTTAACTTAATATTGTTTAATTTTTTTTATTTCAATTTTAGTACTAATTATACATATTTTTTAGATTAATTACAATGGCATATCATAGTAGACTTCCATCAAACATGTCACTCTTACGCCTACAAAATAAACATGTCACGAAGGCTTTATTTGAAGGAAATGAACGACTTATACGTCCCCAAAGACATGCGATTTGGGTGACTAAGCATCCAGACTTGATTAACCCACATGTTAAAGCAATGATGAATATAGCGGATTTCAGACACTTACTATCATTCACCGATATTTTGATAAATCATCATCTAGTAACAGTACTAGTCGAGAAGTGGAGATCTGAGACCCACACTTTTCATTTTCCGCTTGAGGAAACCATGATCACATTAGAGAATGTGGCCTTAGAATTGGATCTACCAATTGATGGGAAAGTTAGTGGAGTTGGTCTCTGGCTGCCAATCCCTGCCCAGTGTCGTACCTCTGGAAAATGTGGTATTATGAAATATCATCAAGTTGTCGTGGTTGAATAACACTTTCCAGCAACTTCTAGAGGATGCAACAAATGATGTTATAGCTCAATACGCTCAAGCACATATTCTATCCTTAATTAGAAGTATGTTGATGCCAGACAAATAAGCCAGTAGAGTGCATCTGATGTATTTATTGTTATTGGCTTATCTAAACAATGCCTCTATTTTTAGTTGGGGTTAAGTTGTTTTGACATCTCTATATCGTGCTATAGACCACAGGGTTGACTACAACCAAGAAAACATAAGTGGATGTATGTTTCTGCTTCAAAGTTGGACTTGAGATGAATTAAATGTTTATCCCCATTGTTTCCCTCTTTATCCACAGAAGAATTTATTGATGGGGTTGGTTATCTACTTGCTAAAAGGTAACATTCATCGTACATAATCAATTCATCTCAACCTTATTTTTTATTGTTGTAAACATAACCCTAAAACCTTAAAAATTGTGTTTGATTTTTTATAAGTGGTCACGAGTAGCATTACAAAGACAACACCGACCAAATAGTACCGTGGCTATTATCAAGCGAACACTGGATAACTTAACACCACAGGAGGTATTTTCTTAACATTTCTGGGCTACATATAATATTATCCAAAAGTCCAAACTAATTTAAGTAGTATTTTTTGTAGTTCCTTTGGACTTCATACAGAAAGCCTGATGCCGCTCCCCTCATTGTTGGTGACGTGTCTCCTATAAGTCGTGCAATGGTGTCTCTCATATGCTTCGCCACTGTCGAATTCCAGTAAGTTGATAGGGTCATGAGACAATTTAAGATCCGTCAATCCATTCCAGTTGACCCATTAAATTTAGATGAGGTGCACAAACAAGATATGAGGGACAGAACGGATCGATATTGGCCACAACACCACCAGCATTGGATAGCGCTGTGGAACGATGGCCATAATAGACTCATTCAAGGAGTACACTTTAATGGCAATGGCCATCTGTATGATGACATGCAGTACATGCAGTGGTATATTAGCCACACTATCTAGTACCTTTCGCCTCAACAAGATGCACCTGAGGACGATGTAAGTTGACACACCTTTTCTTTTCATTGTGTTTTTTCACTTCACTAATTTTTTTCCTTACAATATGACACGCCACAACATATCGAGCATCAGCCTCCACATCAACATGTTGGCTCTTCTTCTTTCCAGCCACAATTTTCTGCTCACACATTTGGTCAACCAAGTCACTTTGGTGTTCCTCCACCTCCACCACCCACATACATCGACCATCATCCACATATGTCATTCGAATCTTTAATGAACTAGGTTCCATCTGCATTTAAAATGTTTCCATCACAAATGTCTGGTTTTTCACCTTCGCCAAATATATTTGGAACGCCGTCATTCACTCCACCATCTGCATTCCATCCATCGTCATTCTCACAATATTATTGGCCCACAATGCCTACACCCGAGCCATGATACAACGATGACGATGATGATAATAATGATGACGAAGATGATGACCCTCATTCAGTACCAGCCCCCATCACACCATACCAGACCTAGGAGACAAAGAAGAAGACCTCATTGTGACACATCGTCACATAAATAATTTATTAATAGTAAAATAGTGTTTAATGTGAAGAGATCAATCTCCAACTTTTGTTTCATTCATATTAAATTTTTAAATAGCTTTTGGGATGCTTATTTTTTTAAAAAGTAAACAAGTTTTTGTACTTTAACTAAAAAAGAGGTAAAAAATACAACTATTTTCAAATATCGACAATGTGAAGGCTACATCCATGGTTGTCGTCTGCATGACTGTGGATGCAGTAATGATGGAGCAGGTCATTTCATGCAACATTTTCACAACGAACTTTACACCATGCCTATTCCCACTACAAGAAAAAGTTAAATTATTGATGAAATTTTATCGACGGAACTTTATCCATCGGTAAAATATCATTATCAACGATTTTATCGATGAATTTTATTCGTCGCTAAATTTATCAACAAATTTATCTTAAATTTGTCGGTAATTACCGACAGACTCAGAAATATGTCGAAAATTATCGACGGACTCAAAAATCCGTCAGTAAATTTATATACAATCAATTTATTGACGAATTTTGAGTGTTTCAAATGGATTTGTCTCGTCGGTAATTTTTTTTTGTAGTGTCTACTTCATCAATGGTGGATCCGTTTCACATATATGTTGTGGAAGAGTTAGGAACATATTCAATACTATTAAGAGAATTTGTAAAAAAAACAAATATTGTATGCCAAAGTTACAACAAAAAATGGTTCACAACATGAGAAAGTGCTCCAAAAATAATGTACAGTAAAAATATAACTAAAATTATGCCACTATAACACAATGTGAGTATATTTTTCATCAACTAAAATCGTGCCAAGGTGGCACGATTTTAATGTAAAATTTTTCAACTGAAATTGTACCACATCCACACAATTTCAATTGAAAAATTTTACATTGAAATTTTGTCACCTTGGCACGATTTTAATTAGCACCATTTAATCCCCTGCCCATGTGGCACGATTTCATCCATTGTACAAAAATCGTGCCATTATGACACGATTTCATTCTCAGTTAAATGAAATCGTGTCATCGTGGCATGATCTCTTCTTGTTAAATCATGCCAACTCGATACGATTTACCCATTTGTAGTATTTAATTTTTTTTGCCCATTTTGCGAATTTCAAAACTAAATTGCACCAGAATGGGGAGAAAACCAATTTTTTAAAATACGGTTACTTGGAGAAAGAAAATCGCAGTATGAGTTTAGGGATTTGTACCAGTGGAAGGAATAGAATGCAAGAGGAATGCAGGGTGTGTGAGAGATGAATTGTTTTTTTGACTCAAGTTAAAGAGTGGGTTCCACCCTTTTTTAGTCTAAAACTTATTACTCTCTACCAATTGTAACCTGCATCCCATTACGTTTATGAAATGAATAAAATAATTATTTGTGATTAAATAGATATAAGTGTTTTGTGAATCTATCATTGTTGGTAGTTGAGAGCGGCAATTGATGTGGGGGACGTGGAGTGGTGCTTGTTTGACGATGATGATTGTTGAAGTTTGCATTGGCATTGGCATTTATGGGTTTTGATTTTGAGTTTCGTTGACGTTTTTGGTTGTGGGGTTTTATTTGGTTTATGGTTAGTGTTTTGGTTGTGGCGTTTGATTTGGTTGAGGGATGGTGTGAAAGGTTGGGTGGTCATTTGCAGTAGTGGTGATGGTGATTTGCAGTAGTGGTGATGGTGGTTCTGTTGCACATTGCAACGGTCGTAGGTAAAAAGTCATAAAATGGTTGCAGTAAGTCGTAGGTAAAACGCATTTCAGAATTCTCTTTTCATAATTCAAAATTTGGCTTACGAAATTGTCTTTCTGTAACACGATCCACACCCCCTCATTTCTATTGCGGAAATACAACTCTGCAAACCTAATTTCTAGAAATAGTCACCCTTCATCTTTGTAAAACCCAAGCAAAAATGAATAAATCGCTTACCCACAACACCTACGTTGTCTTCGCAATGTCACCACCACTTCAACAATGCCTCGCCAAAGCATGATGGTGACCAGAAACGCTGCAACTCATCCCAACGATACCATTTGGGAAAACCTGCCTGTGCAACTTCTTCTTTTCAAATAAACATGATAAGGATAACTTTTGAAATTTTCAAATTTTGATAAGGTACAAATTACAATCGATGAGGTGCAGGCAGGACCCTTTTTTATAATCTCTTTTTGAAACAAAATGGCTTAGACCAAACTCTATTTTTTATTTTCTGAAAATGAAATAAGAATAATAAATAAACAAAATAAAAACTTAAACTACATTTTTTTATTTTCTAAAAATAAAAGAAAATAACAATAAACAATAAAACTCAAACTTAATTAGAACCTTATTACAAAGAGAGTTAAAAAAATTTGTTTTGTAAAATTTAGAGAAAGAAACCGTCTATTTTGTTATCTCAATTTATATTTTTATGTAAAATTCAAAAATACTAGACCCAAATTATATTTTTGTTATTTATATATTTTTTTAATTTTTTTAATCGAAACCAATAAAGCCCCAAGCTAACTAAATTGATTTTTTTTTTTCTCTTTTAAAAAATTTAAATAAAAATTTAACAAATGAATGTAATGTCATGTAAGGAATGTGAAAGTATCATGGTCCTATTTTTATCTAGTGTTTTCAAATTCAAAATTTTATTTACTAAACAAATAATTTGGGTACAAGTAATTAATATATTGAACCAATGTCTCATAGTTTGAACATTCTACAAATTCGATTTTTAACGAAATAACTTTTAGTTAAATTTTACTTATTTAATGACGGAATTATAGTTAGAAACAACACTAACGACTCACGTGTTTTAAAAAAATAATTGTGCAATATCAAAGTTAATTCTACTAATATAAACGACTTATTTTCATGTTAATACTCTTAACATTCATTTGCATTTCATGAAAGTAGGGTGCAAAGCCAAAAAATTGAAACTGAGAAAGAATGTAACATAAACATGACAGATTATGGTGTATTTTTTTCTCATACGTCACTATAATCAAATATCACATAGTTAAATTTTCAATTTCTTTTAAATATAATGAATAAATAAAATAATATTATAATAAAAATACTTTATTTTCATTTTTTCTTAATCCAAATTTTTATTTCTCCTCCTTTCTTTTTTTTTTTTTTTCTTTCTTCACTGTACACATAACTACAATAAATATAAAAGGAAAAAAAATAAAAAAATAATCAGTTTGCATTAATGATATAACTTCACAAACTTCATAGAGTTGAGTTTGATGAGTTGAGAACGGTGGAGTTTGCACGATGGATGCTGGGCCCCACCCTTGATGCCGTTGTTTTCTTCATTCACTTGTTAATAGGGCGTCCCCATGGTAAAGTTAATTGACCTTACACTACTGAATCATTTCCAAATCATTTAACTCAAAACTCTTCACTTTTTTTATTTTTTTTTATTTTTATTTTTATTTTTTTTCTATTCTTCCCTGAAAAGCGCCATTGACAAACCTCATTGTTCCAACCCCAAGTTCGTTTCTTTTCCTCATTTTCCGATTCCACAATGCAAAGGGTATACCCAAACTCCACAATTTGGAGAAGCATAGGCTCTAAGGTCAGAAAAAACCTGTTTTCCATTAACGACCCTTTTGCTGTGCGGTCTTTCTCTGCGGTTCCTGTTGGGAAATTGCATCAACCGGAGATTCCGTGCGATTTCCAGAAATGGGGTTCGATTGGATTCTGTAGGACGTCGAAGTTCGCCTCTGGGTTCAACCCTCTGCAACCGAAACCGTTGGATTCTATTGCAGATGTCCACAGATTGAAAGATCGAAATCCTGAAGATATTGCTTCTATTTGGGATGATGTAATGTCTCGTTGATTGCTTGTTCTTACGTCATTTAAACTTGTTTTACTTGTAGACTCTGTTGTGTCTGAAGCTGGCTGTAAGAGTGATACAATGAGTAAAATGAATTGAATTAAGTTTCTTATGGTTTTAACTGAAGCATTTTTTTTTGGTTTGTCCTTGCCCCTTGCTCTTCTTGTTTTTGGAGAGTTAAAAATAGATTGGAGAAAATAAGTTGGATATAATCTCTAGGAAGAATGAAAAGGAAACAACAAATGAAAATTTGGACAGTTAGTTGATCAATGGGAAACAGGAGGCCTTTCTTGTGTGTGATTAGTATGATATAGGCAAAATGTTCAGGATCATATACAAGTATGGTGATGATTTCTGTTGGAGCAATTGAGTTGTTCTTCTTTTGTGTGGGCCTCAGGGATTTTCCTTTGAACCTACTTTTAGTTTTGTTTCTCTTTTTATATATTATTTATTCATATATGTTTTTGTTATTGTATCTTTAAATATATGGTTTGACTGGTTTTATTTCAGTATCACATAGGAAGAGGTCATGTTGGAGCATCTATGAAAGCAAAACTTTATCAGTTGCTGGCACATAGAGCTTCAGAATGGTATTTATTTATATCAATATTGGTACTATGAATTTGTGGTATTCTAGATTTCATGTTCTCAACTTTCTTCATCCTTGGCAGCCGATATTTTGTGATTCCTTTGTGGAGGGGAAGTGGATTCACGACAATGTTTGTTCAAGGTTTGACAAAAAATACTTATTTATTTGTTTCTAAAAATTAATAATGGTTTTGAATTAAAACTATATTACACTTGATTGATGATTTGTATTTGGGAAAGATGGAAATGTAAATTTATTTCCCCAGTTTATGTAGTTATTATAATGATATTATAGATTTCTTGGATGTGAGTATATGAGAGAACTTGAAAGACTGAATGAAAAAGAAAAAGATCATTCTAGGAAACTGTTGACGGCTGTAGGACTAGATAGAAAATTGGGAAGACAGACAAAGATGGACTAGGAGCACAAGTATGACTTATGAAAGAGTCTGAATAGTTGTGATACATAACACTGACCTCACATTCCCATTTCTACTAATCATCTAGAACAAATACTCGTGCAACAAGTACATAACCAACTTAGTTGCACTCACAATGTACTGCACTATACAAGTTAACTGAATAACACTATTTTAACAGTATTAGACTTATGCATGTATAGCCATTTGTTCTTATCCATGAATAGAGATGTGTATACAGATCAGACAGGGACTTTTCCCCTTGTTGATATTAATATCTACAGAATATGGCAAAGATATTGTAATGTGTCCACTTATGTGTATGGACTATTTTGTAATCCGCTAAGCAAATAGGGATATTCTGATTGGCAATTAGCAAATTCAAATGGCTTGCCTGTACACTTCAAATAACAACCATTAATAAATCAACCAAAAGTGAAGCAGATCATAAGCGTACACAATCATGTTTGGAGACTATTTTGATCCTTTATGAAAGAGAAGATTTACTTAGACATGCAATTTCACAAAATCTTGTCTAGTAGTTAGTTCATATATTCTTGAGCCTGGAGAAAGAGATGTAGTTAGTTATATTTACATATATAAAAGTTGTTAATAATTTTCCATCATGACCTTCTAGCTTCATATATCTACTGTTGACACTCTTTGGATATACCTTAACCTATCCACAATTCAAATTCCAATCTTTGCGTGCGCGCAACTGCGGATATGCTACCCCAAAAAGGCATTTTGCAATAAAGCTAAATTTGGAATGCATTGAAATCATATGTTTTTTTTCAGTTTGGAAGGAGACAAATGTATTAGAAGAAACCATGGTAGTAAGTATCATGCCATACACAATATGAATCGTTGAAACACTGACTTTTGCTCCCAAATTGCTCTTGTATCATGTGGGTCGCACTTGGAACCGCATGAATCACGATTCTTGTTTGATTCGCATTGTGAATCGTGATAAAATTTCATTTGGGTTTTACTACAAACCGAGTCAGATTGTGCAACCCAGTTTGATAAAAGCCCTAAATGTACTTTCTTTTTTAGCGTGAACTAAATGGAAATAGATGTGTAATTTTCCTCCAACCATTAGCATGAACTAACTGGAAGAGTGGGAACAACATAACAGTAGAACAATGGAAGATTGTAAACAGCAGAATAGTCGTGAGCTGAGTGAGTAGCCCCTTCAACTCTTGAACACATGTTGGTGCAGTAATGTTGCTCCTTTCCAGCTGATTCCTTCAGTGCAGTGATGGTGCAGTGAAGACATTGAAGAAGGGGAATAACTTTTAATAGAAGATGAAGATGGCTTGAGTGATATAGATCTTGGAGAGGAAGAAGATGAAACATGAATGATTAGGATGGAATCCTTTTTTATTGTTTTTGAGGTTGTTTAGTATGTGTAAGCAATAAACATAGTCTATAGTAATTATGCAGTAGCAGCACCAACAGAACTTGCTTTTTGGATGACTATAATGCAAAATTTGTTCAGTAGCATATGGCCATGGTTATAGGAATATTATGCAGCAACAATACTGTTTTTTTTGGAGGTTGTGTTGCTGAAATTGTATAGTAAATACACAGATATAACCACTCTTTTTTACTATGTGATTGTTTTGTTATTAATTGTATCTTTGCATCTTTATATGCCTTATATATTTAAGTACATGTTACATTTTTTTAATGTTTATAAATCTTAAAATTCACAATACAAAATGATTCATAATTCAAAATATAAGTTCTCCAATTTGTATCTTGATTTAACTACCATGGAAGAAACTGCTTCCTATGCTATCTTTGATATTTGATAAGAGAGTTGTCCTCACTTCTTTTTTCTTTTCTGGTTGGTTTATATCCCCATTTTATTTTTGAGGCACTATTTTCATTGGCTACTCTAGTATGAAAGACTAGTTCCCAAGACCTAGAATATTCATTGCATTAATAATTGTCTGATTCTGGTTGAAACCTTGTCCACAGATAAGTATAACGGGCTGAGGAATACTGTTTTCACTTGTTATTTTCCCATCAATCCTCATATCTACTTGCAGCATTAGCGTACTGTCAACAGTGAAATATTTTTTTCATATGCCTTTTTTAATACCTGTAGCTTTTAACATTTTTATAGAACCTTCAATATTACATTGACATGTTTTAGAGATTATTACAATATTCTTCCTCTTTCAAATCTTCTACTTATAAAAACTGGAATGTATAAAACATGTTGTAAAATGATGTATTTATTCTGACTGTTTCCTTTTTCAACACTTTCATTGTTGTCTCACATACATATTCATTATTTTCTTGTAGTCCAGACGCCACACATGATTTTTACAGGTCTTGAAGATTACAAGGCCAGGGGAACACAAGCATCTCCCTACTTTACTGTCACCTTTTACACCGAATTTGCAGACAGCAAGGATTTGGTGCTGATCCGTGGGGATATAGTATTTACCAGCAAGCTTACGGATTCAGAGGCAGAATGGCTTTTGGAAACCGCTCAGTCTTTTTACTTGAATGATGCAAGATACAAGCTGGTTGAGAGATTCAACAGAGAGACACGTGATTTTGAGTTCAAAGATGTCTTGCAAATATTGAACATGCCTGTTTTGTAACCCTTTTTAATTGAACAACTGCTAAACTAAAAGGATTGAAGCAAAAGCAGAAGGGTGGATTTGATCATGGATGAAATTGCAAATGAAGGAAAGGAAGAACAGTTTTTCATCATTTAATCATATTCTTTTTGCATAAGGAAGGGTGTTTTGGACTTAGCTTCCTCTTATATTATACATAGTCTTGGATCCAGTCTTTGTTTTTTCTTTCATGCTGATTCAATAAATAGATCTTGTATTGAATCTTTGCTTCAAAAAACATTTACAAACAAACAAGTAAAATAGAAAAAGCAGCTTCTTTTTGTCTGTTTGTATTTGATTACATATATTTCAAGAGTTTTCAAAGGCATCATGGTATCTTGTTCTTAGCAACAAAGTATTGTTTAGAATGGCATGTTACCATTACAATTAATTAACACCTAATTCTCTTAAAATGATGAATTGGAAACTCAATTATACTTTCAACCATAAATTGCATCTGCTAGTAATTGTAATTATAACATGCCATTCATTGATAAGATTATAATTTGAGTTTCCAATAACACCCCTAAAAGAAAGAGATGGTATCAAGATCACATCCTATCCATTAATGGTGGTAACTTCAATTTGATGTTGTATGCTTATCGCCATGACAATGACACACAGAAGGTGTCTCACCAATGACACAGAAGTGATAGCATAAGAACTGTTTGCTGGCTATTTATATTAGTGAATGCATTAAATGAAATGTGTTCTTAGCTATTTGAATTATATATACATACTATTGATTTGATTATGAAATAAATAAATTATTGGGTATGCAAATTATTATTGAATCTAAACTTTTCCTTCATAATTTCATTTTATTGACCAAGAGAATATATATTTTAAAGAAAAAAAGGAATATGCCATTTGGAAAATCTGGAGAGAACCAGAAGATATGCTCTATTTAGTGGTAGAGTTGTGCTGTCTCATTTCATATTTAATAACTACGTAAATTCAACTCTATCATAAACGTATATTAATATTTTGAAGAAAAAAACTACATATAGTATACTGATACCACAAAAACGTAGATATTAGTAATTTAAGTTCTCTCTTGAGCAATTTCCTTATAAACACTTTGTAAAAAAAATTTAAGAAGTAAAATTATTTTTTTTTCATAAATTAATTTGTAGAAGCTACTTTTGTTAATTTTTAAAAGTCTCCTTTCTAACTCAAAAATAATTTTAGTTTATGAAAAAAATAATTTTATCTTTTAGTTCTTTTTTTAATGTTTTCGGAGATATCCTCACATATCCGTATATTTTAACCAACCCCTTGCATATTCTTATTAGATAGCTTAGTCAAATAAAATTTGTTGGAGTGAAAGATATTGTTGAAAATATTTACACAGGACTTTTTAGAAATGAAATATATTTTGTTATTTTTATTAAAACATTTAACTTTTTATCGTATTAAATGATTTAATAAAAATAATATTATCTTATTTATTTTAATTGAAGAAAGTTGGTCGTTTACCTCTTCATGGAAATCCTTTATGGAAAACTTTGTTAAAAGATATTTCAAAAAACAAAAGTGTAAAATATCAGACATGATGTTAAATCAAGCCGAGTACTATAAAAGTAAAAGAAAAAGGAGCGTCGACAAATATTGCTGAGAATAACCAAAGAAAAAAAATCTGTAAGAAAAATATACATATGATATAGATAAATTATAAACGATAACTAAATTTTAAAAATAAAAGGGTATCTAAATATCATTATTCACCATAAACATTAGAAAAAGAAATTTCCTCCATGACATAGACTTGACTAAAATAAAATTGAACTGTGAAAATAAACAGAAAATTTCCACACCAAAATAAATTATGAGTGTGACATGGCAAGATTTTGAAAAGTAAGAGGAACCACATTTGAATGGTTCACAGAATTTGTATATCTTCATTGCCTTAAATAGCATTCATATTTCACTTTCATAAAAAAAAAGGAAAAGATTCAATTTTTTGAAACTAAGATACAATAAATAAACAGCTTTTTCTGGAATGACAATGTCACATATATATTTGTCTCAACTATTTCTTGTTGGGTGTTCGAGAGATCTCCATCGCAGCTTTGAATATCACATCAAAGGCTTTCTCAATGCAAAACTTGAATTTCTGTTCATCAACGAATCCCTTTAGTGTTCTCAAGGTGATTCTCAATACTTTCACATAGCTCATAATAGTTATGTCTATATTCTGCCAACACACACAAAAGCATGTTAGAACCTACTTAGGTAGTGGTTTTGATGCATTCTCTTATGACTATATATACATGTCAATGAATTTAACTCCCAAAAACAAATGAGGAGCTTAATAAATACCTCAGGTCCACCAGTCATAGTGAAATATAAACCACTTATAGGATGATTTGCCAAAGCCATTTGCTCCAATGGTCCAAAAATGTTGGATATAACAACACTACAGTTTCCCAGAGTCTTGTAGATGATTTTAGCTACAGCCTATAACACCAAACATAACAAATCAGAGAAGTTGAATAGAATATGGCAGAGAAGTTGCATGCTAATAATATAAGGAGTAATGCTAATAATATATATATATATATATATATATATATATATATATTAATCATTGTATATTGTTGCATGTAGTATAAGTTGCCTAATGATAGAGTTTAAGTAAGTTAAGTCATAATCGAATTATAATATTTAATCTGTTATATTCTTAAATAAAAAGAGTTGTGTTAAGACTAATTTTTTACTTAATATTTATAATTTTTTATCTGTAGTTTCTAATATAGTAATAACCGTTTGGTCCAACTTATCATAAAACTTTCTGAAATGAGTTAAATAGCTTTTGATTTAATAATAACCGTTCGATCCAACTTAATAGAACTTATCATAAAACTTTCTAAAATAAGTTAAAAAGAAGTGAAAAGAACCCTAAACTGTTTTTATAACCTTAAACACCGCCTAAACTACATATACATACCTCAGGGCCCTTTAATTTCATCTCCAAATCCAAGAGTAAACCTATGAGATAAACACTGAAAGATCGTCTCTTCTTCTTTATTAGCTTTCGGGCGTTCCAAACGAAATCAAGAGGGTTGTTGCTTCTGGTTTGACTTAACTTTGGAATAGGTATTTGTAGGAAAGAAATTTTATTCCCCCACAGACCTTTCACCTTTGAATTTTGCATCTCTTTCACTGATTGGTACCCTTTAACATCTCTTGTGTTGAGCATTACCACAGCAGTGGATTTTGCTTTTCTAGCCATGTAGTCAATCTCTTGCATGTACAACCGAATCCCATAGAAAATCATCCCAGTAATCACATCATTTATTGTCTGCATGCATGTAAAAAAATAAAAGTCAACTTTTTGAGAACCTGTATCAGTATAGATTAATCATATCAGAAACAGTGACTAATTTTGTCAACATTACTTATTTCATATCCAAAGTGATATCATCCAAATACTCTACTACTTGATTAAAAATGTTTTAAGGTAGGTTTTATAAAAACCTAAAAACTTTGTGCATATTAATGCATGGACTAATTTTTTTTTTTTTTCTATAGAAAATATTAGTGTGGTCTAATCTTACCACTCCAAGCTTGGTCTTGATTGCTTTGACATGATCAAGAGATAGTGATATGTTTGACAAGGCAAAGGGCATGGACTCAGTTCCTTCATATCCAGATCTTACTGGTGTTTTCTCATCTACAACCATTCTTGTCTTCACTAAGCTAGATCCAAAATCTGACATGGAGCTAAAAAAGGAGGAGATAAATGAAGGCAACTTCTGAATCATGTTTTTCTTTGAAACTTGTGAACTTGATGATGCTTTTGAAGGAAAAGTTAGTGGAAGAGAAGGGTCATCAATTCTTTGAAGACAAGAAAGAAGGGCACCCATTAGGGAGTAACCATCTCCAAGAGCATGATGAAGCTTGAAAATTATTGTGCCAGCAGCATTGCTGGTTGGATACTTAATGATATGGATTTCCCACAGTGGTTTGTTCTGAGGTGTTCTTTCAGTTAGAATCCTTGTCACATAGTCATCCAAATAATGGTCATATAATTCTGGTGAATTTGTTTCTGGAAATTTGGGAATCTTTACATGCTCTTCAGGCTTCACTTCTACCCTTTTCCATCTCCTTTTACCCTCTTGGTCTCTTATCTGTGGTGAAGCAATCAATTCAACAACCAAAACAAATGTTAATTTGAAGTTGGTGCTAATAAAATAATTCATATCACTAAGCCTTTGAATATTTTTTTTAATCTCTATAAATGCATGATCTTTTATTTTATTTTTCAAAAATCTGAAATAATTACTTTTTTATCTTTAATATTTTGTGACATTCTTTATGTACTAAAAGAAAGCGAGGGATAATATTCAATAATGTTCGTACTATCATGTTAATTAGCATGTGATATTTAAAAAAAAATCTACATTCCCAAAATAAATGTAAAATCTAATTTAAAATTAATATAGAACAAAACAGCAATTTCATTTTACAAAGAACAAAATATTAAAAAATATTTTACTCATTATTTTAATACCAAAAACAGTTAATTATTTTTGCTACCGAAAATCAAAATTAAGTGAAGGATGGAAGAGAAAAGAACCATGATAGAGGAGAAACGTGGGTTGATAGGGAGGAAGACATCTTGAAGCAAAGATATGGTCTTTGAGTCATCAATTGGAATTGCTATTTCAAGAAAGCCAAAAACATAGGAACAAATCACTGAGCTGTTGAAATATTGTCCAGGGGGACTCACTGGTTCTTCAACCTCTTGGTATGATTGATCCATTGTGCTAGTTTGTGTGTGTATGAAAAAAGAAAAAAATTATTTTTATGCTTAAGCCAACTCAAACCATTATGAATATGTAGCACCATTGTTCTTTGCATATAAGATAAGATGTAGAACTGCCAACTGTTGGTTGATACATTAATGATGGTGCACATCAATTACTTTGACATTTTAGATGAAAAATATATGGGTTTGGAGTTTGAAATAAAGCTATGGCCAATAATTAGTGAGGCATTTAGATCACAATAGGAAAGTGTCTTCATTGATATGGATATATCCTATTAATGTATGGGTTGAAAGGTCAAAAATGATGAAGATGTATAGTTTCAAATAAATTTAAATTTTTAAGATTATTCAAATGTACTCTTAATATATAAAAAAAAACAAAATAATTGAGTTAAGGGCAGGATCCTAGTCCTTTAGCTAACTATTTTCTATATACAACATAATGTATATTTAATTATTAATAACTCTTTAACAAAGACAAATATTATAATGTAAGTGAAATGGAAGTCAGAAGGCATGTGCTAGTGATAATTAATGATAGTTATGGCCAACCACATACCTTATGATCTTTAGCCATCCACGGCATGGGAGAAAGACTTATAAAACAACTTTTTTTAACTTTATCTTTTAATAAGCAAATATAAATATATTATACTAGAGAAGGAAATAATGATATAACCAATCATAATTATATGTGAATATAAAGTATAAGTAAAAACACAAACAATACTTCTTATCGAGGTCTTTTGTTTAGGTGACCTAACGGTGTGTTTGGATCGAAGCACATTATTTGCTGTTATAATCAAATAAGAGTAAAGTTAAAAATAAAATATTAATAAAAAACGAAAAATAAGAAAAGAAAGTTTATATCAAAGATTTGGTATAATTGGAAGGAAAAGAGTTTTTTGAAACGTTTTTATATAATTTATTTGATTATTAATATATTGATATTTATATGATAATACAAATAAATATAATTAATTATATAATATAATAATAATTATTATTATTATTAATAATATTAGTTTTTAATAAGACTATAAAAATAATAATAATAAGAGTAAAAATAATAAAATAATAAAATTAAAAATTATAATAATAATCAAAATAAATTTATAAAAATAATAATTTAATTATATAACATACCATAATAACATTAATAATTACTAAAATAATAATAAATTTAATAAAATATAAAATAATAATAATAATAATAATAATAAAATATTAATAAAAAATAATAATAATAATAGATTTATCAAATAATAATAAAAATAAGATAACTATAAAAATAAAATAAAATATTAAAAACTAAATATAATAATAAGATCATAAATAATAATTATAATAATAAAAATAGTTACATAATAATAATAATAATAATAAAATTGAAATTATAAAATAATATTATTATTAATAATTATTATTTTATTTTATTTTAAAATAATTAATAATCTTATAACTTTATCAATTAAAATAATAATAATAATCACACCCAATAAATTAATTATTTTTTAATTTTAAATTAATTTAAATTACAATTTTATTTATTAAAAAATTATTTTATCAATCACACACAAATCTTTATAAACTTTTTTATTCAAATCTCATTATTTTTCTCTCACTTCAAATAACTAAATATTTTAATTTCAGATCAATTGAAATTCACTTTCTCATATCTATTATATGATCTAAACAATGCAGTCTATAATCTAAATAAACTCTGAGATGCACTGTACAAACCTTTTGACGTAATCTTTCGAAGCTAAGAGAACTAGCACGTGAATCTTGTGGAAAGTTGAGCTTAACGCAAAAAAGGGTTTTTCCTTCCCGGATTTCCATAATTTCTATATGTAACTTCGTAACTTTTAAAATGACTATTTTACTCTAAAGTGATTTCTGAGTTATTTGATTTGGAAATTGTTTGGAATAAATTTTCTGAAAATCTTTTATAACAAGCTTTTCAAAATTTCTAAAAAATGATTTTTAAAAAGAAGATTTCTACGATAGAATTTTTGGGACAAGATTTTTAAAATAAGATTTTTTAAACAAAATTTTCAAAACAAATGAAATTTATTTTGGAATGAGCTTTCTGAATAGAATTTTTTAAAAGACTTTCTAAAACGTAAATGATACCATTTAAAACGAGGTTTCCAGAACATTTTTCTAGACAAGTTTTGTGGAACACGTAAAATGTATTTTAGAACGAGTTTTGTAGAAAAAAAAAATCCACAACAAACTTTTCAAGATATAAACGATAGTTTTAAGAACAAGCTTTCTCTTCTTCCTCCAATGACTATTGTGATGTGTGAAGGAGTTTATTTTTGCCTTTTTCTTGTTAGTATGAGGGTGCAGTTAGTAACAACGAGGGTAAAGGAAGTGAAAGCCAAAAAAATTGAAGTTTGGGTAAAGATTTATATTATTAATGAAAGATAAAAAAATAAATATTAAATAAAATAAATATTAAAAAGGACTTAAATCTCTTTATGACAAGTGTAGTAAATCAGTCTGAATTTCAACTGAAACCTACCTAGAGTGTTGAAAAGAAACTCAAATTCCTAACTAGCCCCACAACTAAGTGCCTTTTTAAATACGCAAAAACTACAATGCTACTTCCTATCTCAAAATCTCTCAAAGCTCATAAGAAAGTCATTAAACACAACTAATATAATGTAGAGGTTTTTGCTAATATGATTGAAATAAAAAACAAATTGCTGTTATTATTGTAAAGTAGAAGATGCAAATATTTCATGATGTTACAAAAAAAAAGTTGTTATTGATATTATTATATATTAGAATATGAAGAAAATATTTGCGGCTAATGATTCAATAAAATTATTAATCGATTTTACAATCATCATATCTTTTTTATTAATATATTTTCTATTATTATATGATGCACTTTCTAATGTCATAACAATGTTTTTGCAACTTAAATACATAATATTAGCTTTTTGCTACTTTATTGGTTGATTGATCTAAACTAATAAAAATGTACTGATTTGAATTTTATTTTCTCATATATATTTATTTTGGTTTTACACATTTTTTATTAATATTAAAGATTAAAGTTTTACACTGTTTGAAAAGGAGTGAGAAATACAACCAAGTGGTGTGTACTTACAATATTTTTTTGTTTTCTTGGTTCATACTTAATCAAGTGGTGCACTTACAATCTGATAAACAGCTAAAAGATCTATTTTTTTTATGAAATAAAATATTTTGTACCACAGTTCATGATGTAGATGTAGGGTTGTTTGTTGGTGAATCACAAGACAAAATATAGAGAAGTAGTTGCTAACGAAGCCACACTTAAATGTGTACAAAGAATTCGAGTGCAGATTAGATTGGATGATTTTCAAAGATGAAAAACCATTTGATTATTAGAGTTTTCTTAATTTAGTAGTTTTAGTTTAAGTTCTATGCTATACAATCTAAATCGATATTGATTTCATCAATTACTATATAGCTTTAATCTTCTTTTTTTGAGAGAAAACATGAAAGAAACACTTTAAAATACCAAATATTATTTTATTTATAAGCTATTATATAGCAAATAATGAGATAACTCTTGAAATTTATATTACTAAAATTAACGTGGTGATTATATCATGTCTTTAGTAACAAAAAAATATTTGGGTATCTTTTATTCTTCTATATGTATATATAAGGGATGTTATAAATTTATAAATGAAAATATATTTATATATAAACTTGGTTTGGATTCAATTAGATTTTAAAAGAACAAACTTGACAAACCTAACCCGATAAAAAAACTATTTTTAAATTTTTGGTTTATTTGACTTTTAGTTTATTCTATTTTTTACATCACTATTTAATTGGACTAAATCAGTTTATAAAAATCACAATATTTATTATTAGGATGGGCATAGGAAGTAAAGAAAAAACAGCTGTGAGCTAAAATGTCAAATAACACTTAATGAATCCGAATTCATGTTGAACACGTACCTATACATAGGATCTATATGAACATGATCATTTTTTTGTAAAACAACTTTTGATTTGATGATTTGTATTAAATGGTGAAGTTTAATTCCTTTAAAACTGTGTGGGTACACATTCTGTGTTCATTCAATTAATAACGAATAGTGATGAAGATATCATACACATGTACCCATCAGTCTAAACCATGCATATCAATATCAAATAATTAATTAGTTGAATTATCGCTTAGCCTTGGATAATTCGTAATGGCCAAACGGTCCCTATATATAATGACTAGTAACTAACCAAAATTTTATGTACAAATCTCTATTCTGCATAATTAATACCACCATAATAGGCAAATGACTTTTAGATTTGAAATGTCTACGATATATTATATCACATTAATGCAAATTAAGCTACATATTTTGGGATATTGTGTATATATATGTCCTTCGTGATATAGGGAATTATACCTTTCTAACTCAAGTTTGTTGTAAAATTAAATGAGCAAGATCCTAAATACAGAAACGTCTATCACACATATTATAAAGAACGAGAGTAGAAATAAAGAAATGAGAAAGATGAGAATATAATACATAAGAATTTAACGTTAACAGTTAAGTTAAAATATTAATGAAATTTAATATATGGTTCCAAACAAATTTTACTAAAAATAAGTTCATTTCCCTCTCTTGAGTTACATATATGAGACAACAATTTAATTATTATTATTTAAATATAGTGAATGTTTACTCTTATTTATATACAATAGAATAATAATACAATATATATTTTGTTGTCATAAGTTATATATTTATATAAGAGAATAATGACTAACTCTTCATGAATTATATCACATATCATTTAACAAAGTCTTTGATATATGAAATATATATTTTACGCCTTAACATAAGACGTAAGTTTATTAGATCTCTTCTACCAGAAGAGTTTACAAGATGCACTCCATCAGAGAGGTAAACACAATTTATTAGGTTTGTTAAAACCTTTCACCAAATGAATTATGTAGAGAAGACTCACATGTATCATCATACGATCTTATATAAAAAGTTCACACAATTTTATCGAAACAACTTTCAATAAACTTTTACCTTGGTTCAGGACTAATCTACTAAGTGAGACTTACTTCAATTGTCACTAAGTTCATCACAAGTTTAATCACCAATCAATTGGATTAAATCCAAACAATGAAGACTTATTGTTTGACAAACATTTTGTAATCATGTTAGAGTAACTATGATCTATTAAGACCTTCATCACATTTACGAATCTTTGAACAATCACCTCTCTTACAAAATGTAACTTAATATCAATGTGTTTCATTCTTTCACAATAGACTAGTCTAGCGACACCAACTCTTTGGCTAAACCTTTCAACCACAAGGTTTCTTTCATCGCCTATATTATGACAATGTACTTAGCTTCAATTGTAACAAAGTCATTACCTTCTATAGATTGGTATTCCAACTAATAGTAGTGACATACTTAACAAACATATAATCAGTGAGAGATTTTTTGGAGTCCAAACATAGTCCGATTTTACAAGTCTTTCAATAAGAGCTCCTCTGGCCTTATATAAATTACTCTTTTAAGTGGTCCCTTCAAGTATATGAAGACCCACCTAAGAGCTTGTGTGAAAAATATAAGAAATTACAAGAAGTGAGGATTGTATTGTGATTTAATTAATTTTTAAAGATTTTTCAAAAAATAATCATTGTATCAATGATTTTAAGCTAACGATTTTGTTTGATACACAATCAGATTGAAAACCTTTTCACCTGACAAGTTATATCAGATGCACTTGACTAACTTCAAGTGAATAATTTGTCTACATTATTTTCTTATTTATCTAGTCTAAAGATTATACTAGGATTCTTTAGTCTGGTAGACAATATCTTATGCATATATGACCTATGTAGATATGTTAAGAAGACAAGACTTAATGTCAAAGCACATTCCAAAAAGGTTTTGTATGATGCTTAAAACATGTCTCTTGAAGAAAAACTCGATATAGTCAGACGAACATAGTTTAAGGCTCATTTTATTCTTAGCTCATCTAGCTTAGTAGGGTTACATCCGACATGGATTTTACAGTCTAACTAAATCAGTTGACTAACAAATAATCATGTGTACTTTAAGTGATTAAATCATAGTTTGTGTGTGTGTGTGTGTGTGTGTGTGTGTGGGGGGG
>Ga0099824_1002861_pt1 | contig 25261 bp, 27 predicted proteins | sample SiratrowhiteBW_FD_76837 | JGI IMG/M metagenome (GOLD analysis project Ga0099824, IMG submission 76837) | Root nodule microbial communities of legume samples collected from California, USA - Siratro white BW | ecosystem: Host-associated > Plants > Roots > Nodule | place: USA: California...
AATTGCCCTCATGGGCGATCGGGATACAACCGAGATGGGTGCAGATGCCGATCACCACCAACCACTGATCGTGGCCGGCTTTGACACGGGCCGAATCGGCCTGCGGATCCTTCAGGCTCGAGAGCGCCACGTTCTGGGCCTCCTCGATCTGCTTCTTGGTGCGATGGCTGATGTAGATCGGCTTGCCGCGCCAGAAGACTTTGATGTCCTGGCCCTCGGCGATCGGCGTCAGATCGACCTCGATCGGCGCGCCGGCCGCGATCGTGGCGGCATCCGGGTTCATCTGGGCCACCAGCGGCCAGACGGTGGCGACTGCGCCGACCGCGGCGGCAGCTCCGGTTGCAACAAAAAGGAAATCACGGCGTGTCGGATGGTCCGCCGAAGACGCTGTCGTCACGTTTCCAAGCCCTTTCATATCCGCAGCCGGTGGAACCGCCCCGGAGACGCAGAACGCGCCCAGGAAAGGCTGCCGGCGCCCGCGGCCCCCGCGGCGGCAGAAAACTGCCCTTCCGCACCCCAAACGGCGGAACAGCAGTCCAGAATCGTTCTATTGGCACCCTTGCCGGACGAGCGCAAGCCCGCTATCGGCTCGCAAGCGTGCAATGCACGAAATCCGCGCCAAGCGATGTTTTATTGAGACAATTTCACCGGACGTCACAGGTCGCCAGCATCATGCAGATCGCGCTGTTCCAGCCCGATATCCCGCAGAATACCGGGACGATTCTGCGCCTCTGCGCCTGCCTGGACGTGGCCGCCCATATCATCGAACCGGCGGGCTTCGACACTTCGGACCGGCATTTCCGCCGGGCGGGCATGGACTATCTCGATCATGTCAGGTTGAAGCGTCACGACTCATGGTCAAAATTCGAGGAATGGCGTACCGAGGCAGGGTGTCGGCTGATCCTGTTCACCACCAAGGCGGCGAAATCCTATCTTGATTTCGAGTATGCCGCTTCCGATGTCCTGCTCTTCGGACGCGAAACGGCAGGGGTCACCGATGCAGTGGTGGCCGCCGCGGATGCGCGGCGGGTGATTCCGATCAAATCGAGTTTGCGCTCGCTCAACGTGGCGGTCACAGCGGCCATGGCGGTCGGAGAAGCGCTGCGCCAGACCGGCGCAGCAACTTAAAGGGTTTGTTTAGTGAGCTACGCGGTCAAGGAGATCTTTCTGACCCTGCAGGGCGAAGGCGCCCATGCGGGGCGGGCCTCCGTGTTCTGCCGCTTCGCCGGCTGCAATCTCTGGAGCGGCCGCGAGCAGGACCGCGCCGCCGCCGTGTGTAAGTTCTGCGACACCGATTTTGTCGGCACCGATGGAACTCTGGGGGGCCGCTATGCGACTGCGCAGGAGCTCGCGGACACCGTTGCTGCGCAATGGACCGGCGGGGACGCCGACCGCTACGTGGTGCTGACCGGCGGGGAGCCGCTGCTGCAGGTCGATACGCCCCTGATCGAGGCGCTGCATCGCCGCGGCGTCGCGATTGCCATCGAGACCAACGGCACCATTGCGCCGCCAGATGGACTCGACTGGATCTGCGTCAGCCCCAAGGCCGGCTCCGAGCTCGTGGTGCGCAAGGGACACGAGCTCAAGCTGGTCTATCCGCAGCCGGAGAACAGGCCGGAGGATTTCGCCGGCCTTTCCTTTGAGCGCTTCTCGCTGCAGCCGATGGACGGACCCGACGTGGTCGAGAACACCGCGCGCGCGATCGAGTATTGCCTGACGCACCCGCAATGGCGGCTCAGCGTGCAGACGCACAAGACGATCGGCATCAGGTGAACTGGAGCGCTTTCGAGCGAAGTGGATACGGTTCGCGTCAAGATAACGCGACCAGATAAGAATAAGAGCTTGATCCGGTTCAATCGGGTCATGCTCGAACACTGACAGAACTGGATTGTTGAACGAGATGTGGGAATTGACGAAAGCGTTCCGCTTCGAGGCTGCGCACGCGCTGTCCGGAACGACCTTTGGCGTCGCCAGCGAGGAGATTCATGGTCACTCCTTTCGCGCCGAAGTCACCGTGCGTGGCACGCCGGATCCGAAGACCGGGATGGTGGTCGACCTCGGCCTGCTCGAACGCAGCATGGCCGAAGTGCAGAAGACCCTCGACCATAAATTCCTGAACAAGATCGAGGCGATCGGAGTGCCGACGCTGGAGAACCTCTCGCGCTTCATCTGGGAGCGGTTGCAGCATGCGGGAAAGCTGACACGCGTCAGCGTCCACCGCGATAGCTGCGGCGAGAGTTGCACCTATTACGGCCCGCAGGACTAGTCATGTTGCCCACTGACCCCGCCATCATCGAGAGCCGCAAGGCCCGTGCGCGCAACTGGTTCGAGGCGTTGCGCAACGACATCTGCGCGGCCTTCGAGCGGCTCGAAGATGACGCCCCCTCCGCGCTCTATCCTGGCAGCGCGGGCCGCTTCGTGCGCACACCCTGGGACCGCACCGATCACACCGGCAAGCCCGGCGGCGGCGGCGTGATGTCGATCATGAAGGGCCGGCTGTTCGAGAAGGTCGGCGTGCACTGCTCGACGGTGCATGGCGAGTTCGCTCCCGAATTCCGTGCGCAGATTCCCGGCGCCGCGGATGATCCGCGGTTCTGGGCGTCCGGTATTTCGCTGATCGCGCACTTGCGCAATCCGAACGTGCCCGCCGCGCACATGAACACCCGCTTCGTCGTCACCACCGAGGCCTGGTTCGGCGGTGGCGCCGACCTGACGCCGGTGCTGAACCGGCGACGCACCCAGCACGACCCCGATACGGTCGCTTTCCACGCCGCGATGAAGGCGGCCTGCTCCGGTCCGAACGGCGTCGCCGACTACGACAAGTACAAGAAGTGGTGTGACGAGCATTTCTATCTGCCGCATCGCACGGAAGCCCGCGGCATCGGCGGCATCTTCTACGACTGGCACGACAGCGGCGACTGGGAGGCCGATCTCATCTTCACCCAGGGCGTCGGGCGCAGTTTCCTGAAGATCTATCCCGAACTGGTGCGGCGCAATTTCGAGACGGCCTGGACCGCGGAGGATCGCGAGGAGCAATTGATCCGCCGCGGACGCTACGTCGAATTCAATCTGCTTTACGACCGCGGCACCATCTTCGGCCTCAAGACCGGCGGCAACGTGGACTCGATCCTGTCGTCGCTGCCGCCGGAGGTGAAATGGCCATGAAGAGCCTGCCGCGTGCGATGCTGATCGACATGGATGACACCATCCTGTCGGCCTATGGTCGCCCCGAGATCGCCTGGAACAAGATCGCCACCGAATTCGCCGATGAATTGGCTCCCCTGCCCCCGGACCAGGTCGCGACCGCCCTTCTCGCGTCTGCACGGCAATTCTGGTCGAAGGCCGAGCCGATCTGGCGGATCAGGCTCGCCGAAGCGCGCCGGCTGACCGTGAAGGGCGGTTTCGCGGCGCTGGCGGCGGCCGGACACCGCGCGCTGTCGGACGATCTCGCAAACCGCATCGCCGATCGGTTCACCACGCTTCGCGAGGAAGAAATGTTCGTCTTCCCCGGCGTGCACGAAGCGATCGACGCACTGAAGGCGCTCGGCATCAAGCTCGCCCTGGTCACCAATGGCGCTGCCGACATGCAGCGCGCCAAGGTCGAACGCTTCGCGCTGGGCCATCGCTTCGACCACATCCAGATCGAGGGCGAGCATGGTTTCGGCAAGCCGGAGGAGCGCGCCTATCTGCACGCAATGCAGGCGCTGGGCGTCACCGCACCGGACACCTGGATGATCGGCGCCAATTTGGAGTGGGAGGTCGTGGCGCCGCAACGGCTCGGCATCTATGCGATCTGGATGGACGTGCATGGCGACGGCCTGCCGCCGGGATAGACGGTCAAGCCCGACCGCATCATCCGCTCGCTGACTGAACTGGTACCAGCGGCCGACAAATAGCGCCTCGCCGGTTGTTTCTCTGCACCAAATCCCCTCCGCCTTGCGTCGGCCGTGATCGGACTGTCATGACCGGTCGATAGCCTGCCATCCGCGTCATCAAGCGCGGAGGGAAATCATGGAACTGAAACCAGGCGACGTCGTCATGCTGAAGTCCGGCGGCCATCCGTTGACGGTGGTGGAGGTCGAGGACGACAAGGTCGAGTGCCTCTGGATGGGGGTGGACGGCGATCTGTTTCGCGAAACGCTAACGCTCGTCGCGCTCGAATCGGCTGACCTCGATCCGGACGAAGAGGAGGATGACGAAGAAGAGGAAGACGAGGAAGAGGACGACGAAGACGAGGACGATGACGACGACGGTCGCAAGAAGAAGCGCAAGGCCGCGTAGCACATCCGCACGCGATGCTGCTTGGCGCGCCGCCGGCAGCATCGTCTCGCTTGCGCGTTCAGAGCGCATGCAGCGCCGAGACAATCATCGCCACTCCGCCGACCGTCGCCGCGACACGGCGCTGACCACGCCCGGCCAAGCCGGACCAAATTCACAGCCGATGGTCGCGGGTGAAACGGGATACGGTCTGATCGGCGATGTCAGACAACACCTGCGGATCCAGCGGGAAATCCGCGGCCAGCCAGGCATCTTCGGCCAGGGTCAGGACATGTCCCAATGCCGGTCCCTCGGCAATCCCGCGCGCAATGAAATCCGACGCTCTCAGCGGAAAGTGAGGCGCGCGCCAGCGCTGCGGCAGCGTCGCAAGCGCGCGCCACTGGTCGACATTCCGGTCCGCGCCGGTCCGCGCCCAGGCGAGCAGCAGCCGGTCGCGATACGGCTGCTCGTCGAGCCGATAGAGCCGGCGCTTTGCATGCGCCTCGTCCATGCCAGGCAGTCGCCACCAGCGATGTCCCATCGAATCGAGCGCCTTGGCTTCGGCATTGGAGAGCCGCAGCCTGCTCGCGATGCGACGCGCGTCCTCGGTCACGGCAACCGTCAGCGCGGCGAGACGGCGCACCGCGCTTGGCGCGAGGCCCATCAGCTTCTCGATCTCGATCATCGCCGCGAACGGCCCGGTATAGGCGACGCCGCCGACCAGCGGCAGCAGCAGGCCGCCGTCGGCCATCGCGACGACAGCGGCGGCGGCGCCGTCCGCGACCACGAGCTTGAGCATCTCCATGCGGATGCGCTCGGCCGAGAGCCCGGCAAGCCAGGCACGTCCGCCGATGCAGGCGAGATAGCCGGTGCGCTCGACCTCGCCGTGGCCATAGGCGGCGTGGAAGCGGAAGAAGCGCAGGATGCGCAGATAATCCTCCGCGATCCGCTGCGCCGGATCGCCGATGAAGCGCACGCGCCTGGCCTCGAGGTCGGCAAGGCCACCGACATGATCGTGCACGACGCCGTCCGCATCGACCGACAGGCCATTGATGGTGAAGTCACGCCGCTCGGCATCCCGCACCCAGTCGCGTCCGAACGTCACCTTGGCCCTGCGGCCGTAGGTTTCGGTGTCCTCGCGCAGCGTCGTCACCTCGAACGGATGGCTTTCGATCACCAGAGTGACCGTGCCGTGCTCGATTCCGGTCGGCACGCTCTTGATGCCGGCTTGCTTGGCGCGCCGGACAACCTCGTTGGGCAGGGCGGTGGTGGCGATATCGATGTCGCCGAGCGGAATTCCCATCAACGCGTTACGGACGGCGCCGCCGATCACGCGCGCCTCCTCGCCGTCGGCATTGAGCAGGTCGAGCACGCGCGCGGCCGGACCGGAGGCGAGCCATGGCGCGTCGGACAACAGGCGCACCTCGCTCATCTTTCAACTCCGGGCACCAGCCTGCCGTTCTCGATATGGGCAGGCACGTAAGTCGAGTTCGGCGGCGCGCCGGTGTACTCGGCGAGCAGGACGAAGCTCACGATGACGAGCAGCAGCGCCTCGAGCGTCAGCTTCGCCAGCATGTCGAGCGGCCACGAGGCCGGCAGCGCCACGCCGGCGCGCGTCGCAATCAAGAAGCCGGCATAGACCGCGAACGGGATCAGGAAGATTCCGATCTCGGTCAACACCGTGCGTATCATGACAGGTAAATCCGCTCATACAGCACGCGCAGGATGCCCGCGGTCGCGCCCCAGATGTAGCGTTCGGCGAACGGCATCGCGTAATAGGAGCGATCCATGCCGCGGAATTCCTTGGTGTGGATCTGATGATTCTCCGGATTCATCAGGAAGGCGAGCGGCACCTCGAAGGCATCGACGACCTCGGCCTCGTTGATCTCGAGCGCAAACCCCGGCCGCACCTTGGCGACCGTCGGCAGAATGCGGAAGCCGAATGCGGTGCCGTAAAGGTCAAGCTAGCCGACCGGATCGATGTAGTCGCGCTTGAGCCCGACCTCCTCGCAGGCCTCGCGCAGCGCCGCATCGAGCGGCGAGGCGTCAGTGGCGTCGATCTTGCCGCCGGGAAACGAAATCTGGCCGGCGTGGCTCGACAGATGGGGCGAGCGCTGCGTCAGCAGCACGGTCGGTTCGGGACGATCGACCACCGGGATCAGCACGGCGGCCGGCCGCACCGGCTGCTCTCTCGCGACGATCTCGAGCATGCGATCGTTGCCGGAATCTCCGGTGCGCGGAATGATATGTGGATCGACCAGGCCCGGCGGCACATCGAAAGTGAGCCGCGCACGCGCCCGCGCAAAGAATTCCGTCGAACTGATCGTCGCCGGCCCCGCCTTCAGCAACGGCTCATTCAAAGTGCGTCCCTCACCTGCTTCGCATCCGCCATCGCGAAGAATTCGCCCCCGGACTCGACGCCGAACATTTGGCGACCATCGATCATCCGCTCCTCGCCCATGTCAACAAGATCGTAATAGAGCGCGCGCGTGACCTTGGCCCAGAGATCGGCGCGGACATGCAGATAGGGCGTCAGCCCGCCGTCCGCGTCGACCTCGAAGCGCAGGCCATGGCCCTTCTCGCAATCGACCCAATCGTCGACATTGGTTCGGAACCTGAGCAGTCGGCCGCGGTTGTCTTGCTGCTTTTGCATTTCGACGGCGAGAAACGGTGCATCATCGACGCGGATGCCGACTTTCTCCACGGGTGTCACGAGAAAGTGCTTGCCGTCCTCGCGTTTCAGGATCGTGGAGAACAGCCGCACCAGCGCCGGACGGCCGATCGGCGTTCCCATGTAGAACCAGGTGCCGTCACTGGCGATCCGCATGTCGAGATCGCCGCAAAATGGAGGATTCCACAGATGCACCGGGGGTAGTCCCTTGCGCCCCGGCGGAGCCGATGTCGTAGCTTGATTGACCGCAGCGGTGAGGCCTTCGAGACCCTTGCTGTCGAGGCCCGTGGGTTCACGATCCCGATCGGTCTGCCCTTGCTTCGCCATTGTTTGCCTTAAAAAATCCTACCTTCAATCTGGCACGATTGGTGCACGTGTCTTGAGATGTGGTCGGGATGCCGTTCTCGCCACATCGTGATGCCGTTCATACCCTGAAATGCCGATAAGGTGGGGATAGTTTAATTCAACGAATACATGGCCTTCGTGCAGGTTTAGCATGACGGCCATGTCATGACGACGCGGGAATCGCGCGCATCGTCGAGAAGGAGCGGACGAAATGGCTGGTGCAGACAGCGTCGAGAAACTGGAGGACGTGATCGTCCGTTCGGCCGAACAGGTCGCCGGCCAGATTCGCGCCGCCAAGGAAGCGGTTTCCACCGTCATTTTCGGCCAGGACCAGGTGATCGAACACACGCTGGTGACGATTTTGTCCGGCGGCCACGCGCTGCTGATCGGCGTCCCCGGCCTTGCGAAGACCAAGCTGGTCGAGACGCTCGGTGTCACGCTCGGGCTCGATGCCAAGCGCATCCAGTTCACGCCGGATCTGATGCCGTCGGACATTCTCGGTGCCGAAGTGCTGGATGAGAGCTCGACCGGCAAACGCTCGTTCCGGTTCATCTCGGGCCCGGTGTTCGCGCAGCTATTGATGGCCGACGAGATCAACCGCGCCAGTCCGCGCACCCAGTCCGCACTGCTGCAAGCCATGCAGGAGCAGCACATCACAGTTGCCGGCGCGCGACATGACCTGCCGAAGCCGTTCCATGTGCTGGCGACGCAGAATCCGCTGGAGCAGGAAGGCACCTATCCGCTGCCCGAGGCGCAGCTCGATCGTTTCCTGATGGAGATCGACGTCGACTATCCCGATCGCGACGCCGAGCGGCGCATCTTGTTCGAAACCACCGGTGCTGAAGAGACGCTCGCCAAGCCGGCGATGGACGCGGAATCGCTGCTCACCGCACAGCGGCTGGTGCGCCGCCTGCCGGTCGGCGATTCCGTGGTCGAGGCCATCCTCTCGCTGGTCCGCGCCGCACGTCCTGGCCCCGAAGGCGGCGACGCCGGCAAGCTGATCGCCTGGGGACCGGGTCCCCGCGCCAGCCAGGCGCTGATGCTGGCGGTGCGCGCCCGCGCGCTGCTCGACGGGCGGCTCGCGCCCTCGATCGACGACGTGCTCGCTCTCGCGGAGCCCGTGCTCAAGCACCGCATGGCCTTGACCTTCTCGGCGCGCGCCGAGGGTCGCACCATTCCTGATGTGATCAGGCAGTTGAAGACTCGGATTGCTTGATGGCCGCAGAGAACAAGCACCTGAACGAGGAGAAGCTGGCGGACCGACGTGCAGATGGCGAAAGCCGAACGCTCGCCGCATCGCTGCCGCGTCTGGTGCTTGAGGCCCGCCGCATCGCTGCCAACGTGATCCACGGCCTGCACGGCCGCCGCCGCGCCGGCGCGGGCGAAAGCTTCTGGCAGTACCGCCGCTTCGTTTCGGGCGAGCCGGCGCAGCGCGTCGATTGGCGACGCTCGGGCCGCGACGACCACCTTTATGTCCGCGAACAGGAATGGGAAGCCGCGCATACCGTGTGGATCTGGCCCGATCGCTCGCTCTCGATGGCCTTTGCCTCACGTGGTGCCCGCGACAGCAAGCTCGAGCGCGGCCTGATCGTCGCCTTCGCGCTGGCCGAGCTTCTGGTCGCCGGCGGCGAACGCGTCGGCGTCCCCGGCCTGATGAACCCGACCGCAAGCCGCGCCGTGCTCGACAAGATGGCGGAGGCGATGCTGCACGACGACAAGACACGCGCGAGCCTGCCGCCTTCCTTCGTGCCGTCGTCGCTCGACGAGATCGTGGTGCTGTCGGATTTCTGGTCGCCGCTGCAGGAGATCAAGACGATGCTCGCCGGGCTCGCCTCGTCCGGCGCGCACGGCACGCTGATCCAGGTGGTCGATCCCGCGGAGGAGACCTTCCCCTATTCGGGCCGGGTCGAATTCGTCGAGCCCGAAGGCGGCGGCATCATCACCGCGGGTCGCGCCGAAAGCTGGACGACCGACTACGTTACGCGCGTTGCGTTGCACCGCGACCAGATCCGCGCTGAGACCAACCGGCTCGACTGGCTGTTCTCGACCCACACCACCAGTCGCTCCGCGGCCGAACTGCTGCTGTTCCTGCACGCTGGCATGATGGCGAGCAAGAGCGGCGGGCGCCCGACCGTCAAGGCGGGACGAAGCGCATGATCGCCGGCCTCCCTCTCTCCTTCGTCGAACCGATGCTGCTGCTCGGGCTGGTCAGCCTGCCCGTGCTGTGGTGGCTGCTCCGCGTGATGCCGCCACGGCCGCGGCGCATCGAATTCCCGCCGACGCGGTTGTTGTTCGACATCACGCCGAGGGAAGAGACGCCGGCGCGTACGCCATGGTGGCTGACGTTGCTCAGGCTTGCCGCCGCCGCGCTCGTCATCCTCGCGGCAGCCGGTCCGATCTGGAATCCGCAAACCGGCATCGCCGCGAGCAAGTCACCGCTCGTCATCCTGCTCGACGATGGCTGGAGCGCCGCATCGAGCTGGGATGCCCACATCAAGGCCGCCGACGAGCTGATCGCCAACGCCGAGAGCGACCGCCGCGGCGTCGCGCTGGTGCCGCTGTCGGAGCCCGCCCGCGACATCACGCTGATGCCGGCCGGCACCGCGCGCGTCGCGCTGCGCCAGCTCGCGCCGAAGCCATACTCGATCGACCGGGTCGACACTCGTGCGACGCTTGGACGCTTCCTCAAGGCGACCGGCGATTGCGATATCGCCTGGCTGTCCGACGGTGTCGATACCGGACGCGGCATCGAGTTCGCCGAAGGCCTCGGCAAGGTGATCGAGGGCCGCAGCCTGACGATCTTCGAGGGCGGCACGCCGCCTGCGCAGGCACTGGTCGCGGCCGAAAATGCTGCCGCCAAGATGACCGTGAGGGTGTTGCGGACCGACGGCGGCATCGCCAGCGGCACCGTACGCGCACTCGACGCCAAGAGCTCGCCGATCGGCTAAGCCCACTACAGCTTCACCCCGCAGGAACGCGAGACCGAGGCCTCCTTCGATCTTCCGGTGGAACTGCGCAACGACATCGCGCGGCTGGAAATCGCCGGCGAGCGATCGGCCGGCGCGGTTCAGCTTCTCGACAAGCGCTGGCGCCGCCGCGCGATCGGCGTGGTCTCCGGATCGAGCATGGATACCTCGCAGCCGCTGCTGGCCTCGACGTTCTATCTGTCACGTGCGTTGCAGCCATTCGCCGATGTGCGGTTGGGGGATCGCGGCGCGCCGCAGCAGGTGATCGGGCAATTCCTCGATCAGCGGCTGCCGATGATCGTGATGGCCGACGTCGGCACGCTGTCCCCCGAGGTCCGCGACCGCCTCAACGCCTGGGTCGAGCAAGGCGGCGTGCTGGTCCGCTTCGCAGGTCCCCGCCTCGCACAGGCCGACGACGACCTCGTTCCTGTCAAGCTGCGCCGCGGCGGCCGCACCCTCGGCGGCAGCCTGACCTGGGAGAAGCCGCAGCATATGGCTTCGTTTGCCGCCGATGGCCCATTCGCGGGATTGAGCGTGCCCAAGGATGTCACCGTGAGCCGGCAGGTGCTGGCGGAGCCGGACGCCGTGCTGGCGACCAAGAGCTGGGCGTCGCTCGAAGACGGCACGCCCCTCGTCACCGGCGAGCATCGCGGCAAGGGCGTGATCAGCCTGTTCCATGTCGGCGCCGACATGCGCTGGTCCGACTTGCCGATGTCCGGCACCTTCGTCGAGATGCTGCGGCGGCTGGTCGACATGTCCGGCTACACCTCGAAGCCCGGCCCAGGCGTTGCGACCGATCCGAAGGCCGAGACCGTGGCGCCGCTGCGGACGCTCGACGGCTTCGGCGCCTTCGGCCCGCCGCCATCGAGCGCCAAGCCGATCTCGGCGGACTACCACGACCGCGCCACGGCCGATCACCCGCCCGGCCTCTACGGCCCGGCCGACGGCCCGGTCGCGATCAACACGCTCGCCTCGTCCGACCGCATCGCGCCGCTCGATACTTCGAGCCTGAACGCGCGGCGCGCGAGCTACACCAACGCCGAGCCCCGCGATCTCCGTGGCATCATGCTGTCGGCGGCGCTCGCGCTGTTCCTGATCGACGCGATCGTGGTGGCGATGCTCGGCGCCGGTCTTGCTGCGATGCTGCGGCGGCGCGCGGCACCCGTCGTGCTCGCCTTCGCGTTCATGCTCGTGGCCATGACGCCCTCGGCCACGCGCGCCGAAAGCGGCGACGACTTCGCCATCAAGGCGACATCGCAGACCAGGCTTGCCTATGTCGTGACCGGCAATGCCGACGTCGATTCGATCGTCAAGGCCGGAATGTCCGGGCTGACGCTGTTCCTGGCGCAGCGCACTGCGCTGGAAGCCGGCGATCCCGTGGGTGTCGACCCGGCACATGACGAGCTTGCGTTCTTTCCGCTGATCTACTGGCCGATCGTGCCGGGCGCGCCGAAGCCGCCGCAGGACGCCATCAACAAGATCGACGCCTACATGAAGCAGGGCGGCACCGTCGTGTTCGACACCCGCGACGCCATTGAGGCGTCGCCGGACGACAATAGCGCGTCGCAGACGCCGGGCATGCAGACGCTGCGCGAGTTGCTGTCCACGCTCGATGTCCCCGAGCTCGAACCGGTGCCGCGCGATCACGTGCTGACCAAGACGTTCTATCTGCTGCGCGATTTCCCCGGCCGCTTCAACTCCGGGCAGACCTGGGTCGAGGCGCTGCCGCGCGAGGATGACGAGGAAGCGGCGGCGCAGCGCCCGGCGCGCGGCGGCGACGGCGTCTCGCCGATCATCATCACCTCAAACGATCTCGCCGGTGCCTGGGCGATCCGGACCGACGGACAGCCCATGCTGCCATTGACGCCGGGCGAGCCGCGGCAGCGCGAATTTGCCTTCCGCGCCGGCGTCAACATCGTGATGTACACCCTGACCGGCAACTACAAGGCCGATCAGGTGTACGCGCCTGCCCTCATCGAGCGGCTAGGACAGTAGAGATGCAAGTGACGCGTTCAACCGCCCACACCGTCGTTCCGGGGCGATGCGAAAGCATCGAGCCACAGATGCGCACTGCGCATCGGGGAATCTCGAGGTTCCGGGTCTGGTCCTTCGAACCATCCCGGAATGACGGAGTAACGCCATGAACTACGGCATCGCGTTCACACCGCTGGTGCCTTCGCTCGTGCTGTGGCTCGCGCTCGGCGCGATCGTCGTGATCGCGGCGCTGCTGCTTTTGTCGCGCGCACGTGGCACCGCGGTGCGTGTCGCCGCCCTGGCGCTGATCCTGCTCGCGCTGGCCAATCCCTCCTTCACCCGCGAAGATCGCGAACCGCTCTCGTCGGTGGCGGTGGTGGTGGTCGACAAGAGCCCGAGCCAGAACTTCGGCACGCGCAATCAGGAGACCGACAAGGCCAGGGAAGCGCTGGTCGACAGCCTGAAGCAGATCAAGGGGCTCGAAGTCCGCGTCGTCGAGGCGGGTCAGGCCGACGGCGAGACCGACGGCACCAAGCTGTTCGGCGCGCTGTCGTCGGCGCTCTCCGACGTGCCGGTCGAGCGCGTCGCCGGCGCGTTCATGATCACCGACGGCCGCGTGCACGACATTCCCAACGATGCTCAAGCGCTTGGTTTCCAGGCCCCGGTGCATGCCCTGGTCACCGGCCGCAAGGACGAGCGCGACCGCCGCATCGCGATCACGGCGGCGCCACGTTTCGGCATCGTCGGCCAGAGCCAGACCATCACCTTCCGGCTCGACGACCAGGGCGTCACCGGCGAGCGCGCCAAGGTCACGGTCCGCCGCGACGGCGAGACCATCAGCGAGCGCTCGATGAGCAGCGGTCAGACCGCCAGCGTCAACGTCGATATCAAGCACGCCGGTCAAAACATCGTCGAGATCGAGGCCTCGCCGCGCGAGAACGAGCTGACGCCGGTCAACAACCGCGCCGTGGTCTCGATCGACGGTGTACGCGACAAGCTGCGCGTGCTGTTGGTCTCGGGCGAGCCGCATTCCGGCGAACGCACTTGGCGCAACCTCTTGAAATCCGACCCCAGCGTCGATCTTGTGCACTTCACGATTCTGCGCCCGCCGGAGAAGCAGGACGGCACACCAATCAACGAGCTGTCGCTGATCGCGTTTCCGACGCGCGAGCTGTTCCAGCAGAAGATCAACGAATTCCAGCTCATCATCTTCGACCGCTACGCCCGCCAGGGCGTGCTGCCGATCGCCTATTTCGACAACATCGCGCGCTATGTCCGCGCCGGCGGCGCGGTGCTGGTATCGGCCGGGCCAGACTACGCCTCGACCACCAGCATCTGGCGTACACCGCTCGATTCGGTGCTGCCGGCCGAGCCGGTCGGCGTGACCGAGAAGCCGTTCTACGCGCATCTGAGCGATGCCGGGAAACGTCATCCCGTGACTCGCGGGCTGGAAGGCGCGGCCTTCGACCCGCCACACTGGAGCCGGTTCTTCCGCACCGTTGATACCCGCAACGCGGTCAACCCACCGGTGATGACCGGCGCCGACGGCAAGCCGCTGCTGCTGCTGTCGCATTTCGGAGAGGGCCGGGTCGCGCTGCTGTTGTCCGACCATATCTGGCTGTGGGCGCGCGGCTACGAGGGCGGCGGCCCGCATCTCGATCTGCTGCGGCGTGTCTCGCACTGGCTGATGAAGCAGCCTGATCTCGACGAAGAGTCGCTGCGGATGCAGGTGCACGGCAAGGACCTCACCGTGGTGCGCCAGACCATGGCCGACAGCGTCTCGCCCGTCACCGTGACGTCGCCGAGCGGCACCACGCATGACCTGAACCTGACGGTCGGCGATCCCGGCGAGTGGCGTGCAACGCTGCCCGCCAATGAGCTCGGCCTGTGGCAGGCGACCGACGGCAAGCTGAAGGCGCTGATCAATGTCGGCCCGACCAACCCGAAGGAGCTTTCGGAAGTCACCTCGACCACGGACACACTGAAGCTGCTGGCGCAGGCGACCGGCGGCGACGCGCGGCGCATCGCCGACGGATCGAGCCTCAGCATGCCGCGCGTCGTGCCTATCCACGGCTCGTCGATCTTCCGCGGCGACGGCTGGCTCGGCGTCAAGATGCGCGATGCGAGCGTGGTCAAGGGCGTCGGCGTATTGCCGATGTTCGCCGGAGTGATCGGCCTGTTGCTGCTGCTCGGCGCCTTTGCGGCCACCTGGCTGCGCGAGGGGCGTTGATCGGGATCGACGGAACGTTGCACCAATCCCACAGAGCCAGCCGATCGACCGCAGATCGCACCGACGACGGTTGACATCGCGCTGGCCCTCCGATGTTATAATGTAACATCGAACGGCATGGGGTCATGACGCCGTTCCGAAGGTGGGCGTCGGTCGGATGAAGTGGTTCCGGAGACATATCAGGACTGGCTCGCGGCTGGCGCTGTTCGCGCTTGCCGTCCAGTTCGTGCTGTCGTTCGGCCATTTCCATCCCATTGCAGCCGCGCATGCGGCCCCGGCGGTCCAGACCGGTCTGTCGGACGTCGACTTCGCCTATATCGGCACCTCTGCGACGCCGGACCTCGCAATTCAGGTCGTCCAGAAGCAGCCGCCGGGCGATCACAACGGGGATCATCAGCGCCCCGCGGACAATTGCGCGATCTGCGCCGTCATCTCGATGGCCAGCAATCTGCTGGTGGCAAGCCCGCCGGTGCTGCTGTTGCCGGAAGCGGTAGAGTTTCTCCGCCGCACCACCGATGCCGAATTCCTCCACCTCACGTCGGCCCCCGCGGCGTTCCGTTCCCGTGCACCTCCGCTCTCCTGATCGATTGACCGCAGCGCCCTTGCCGGTTCACGCCCTCACTCCCGGCGTTCCCAAGGGCAATCGACGTCGATCCGTCGCATCTGTCGACGGGACCAGGATCGGGACAAATGACATTCCAAAGAAGACGAGCAATCACCCTCGGTGGAGCGAGCTGGCTCCTGTTGTGTGCGGCAAATCACGGCGCCATGGCCGACGACCCGGCACCAGCATCATCCTCCACGCAATTGCCTGAAATCACGGTGACGGCGCCGAGCCCGATCCAGCGGCACCGGACCGTGCCGTCGCACACACCGACCCGCGTGGTGCGCGCGGCCCCCAGCCGCAACCGTGAACACCCGGCCGAGCCGCCGCCACCTGCGCCGGCCGCGCCGGCGCCGCAGCAGGGCGTACTGCCGGTGGTCACCAACCAGTTCGCCACCGTCACCGTGGTGCCCAACGAAGAGCTGCGGCGCGAGGGCGGCGCGACGCTCGGCGATCTCCTGTTCTCCAAACCCGGCATCACCGGTTCGAGCTTCGCGCCGGGCGCCTCGAGCCGGCCGATCATCCGCGGCCTCGACGTCAACCGCGTCGGCATCGTCGAGAATGGCATCGGCGGAGTCGGCGTCTCCGATCTCGGTGAGGATCACTTCGTGCCGATCGATCCGCTCTCGACCAACCAGATCGAGGTGGTTCGCGGCCCGGCCGCGCTGCGTTACGGCTCGACCTCGATCGGCGGCGTGGTGAGCGCCACCAACAGCCGCATCCCCGACGCGATCCCGACCTGCGCGGCGAAGCCGTTCCAAACCTACGGGCTGCCCGTGAAGGCGCCGCTGGCCGATAACGTCGCGCCGGGTTGCCTCAACGTCGAGACCCGCACGTCCGTGAGTTCGGTCGATCGCGGCGTCGAGGGCGGCATGCTGCTTGATGCCGGCGGCAACAATGTCGCCGTGCATGCCGACGTCTATGGCCGCACCACTAGCGACTACGACATCCCGAGTTATCCGTATCTGTTCGACCGGACGCGACCAGTGAACGGCCGCCAGCCGAACTCCGCGACGCAATCGGACGGCGCCTCGGTCGGCGCCGCCTATTTCTTCCAGGGCGGCTATGTCGGCGCGTCGATCACCCAGAACGATTCGCTCTACCACATACCGGGCATCGACGGCGCCGATCACCAGACCCGGATCGACGCGCATCAAACCAAGATCGCCGTCAAGGGCGAGTACCGGCCCGACGCCGCGGCAATCGACGCCGTCCGATTCTGGGTCGGTGCGACCGACTATCGCCACAACGAGCTCGGTCTTGCCGATCCGTCTGATCTGTTCAGCGACGGCATCCGGCAAACCTTCACCGACAAGGAGCAGGAAGCCCGGGTCGAGGTGCAGATGATGCCGTTCAACGCGCGCTTCGCAACCGTAACCACCGCGTTCGGCCTGCAGGCCGGTCATCAGGAGCTGACCGCGCCAAGTCCCGACAATCCCGGCACGCTGTTCAACGGCCTCTGGGACCCGAATAACAACAACCGCGTGGCGGGCTACGTGTTCAACGAGTTCAAATTCACCGACGCGACCAAGGCGCAAATCGCCGGCCGCGTCGAACACGTCGACCTGCATGGCTCCACGCCCGACTTCCCGGCGGACTATTTGCCGAACGGCGCACCGCAAATCGCCGTCTCGCGTAACCCGTCGTACACGCCGGTCAGCGGCAGCATCGGGCTGATCCAGAACCTTCCGGGAGATCTCGTCGGCAGCATCACGGCTCAGTATGTCGAGCGCGCGCCGAAACCGGCGGAGCTATTCTCGCGCGGCGCGCATGACGCGACTGCCACCTTCGACATCGGTAATCCGAACCTGACGATCGAGACGGCGAAATCGGTCGAGGTCGGCTTGCGCAAGGCGACCGGGCCGTTCCGGTTCGAGGCCACCGCCTACTACACCTACTTCAACAACTTCATTTTTCGCCGCCTCACCGGTGTGATGTGCGGCGATGACTTCGACTCCTGCGGCAATGGCGATCCCAGCAACGAGGCACGCCAGGCGGTCTATTCGCAGCGCAATGCCATCTTCCGCGGCGCCGAGTTCCAGAGCCAGCTCGACATCGGGCCGCTCAACGGCGGCATCTGGGGCATCGAAAACCAATTCGATGTGGTGCGCGCCACCTTCACCGACGGCACCAACGTGCCGCGCATCCCGCCGGTGCGGGTCGGCGGCGGACTGTACTGGCGCGACAGCAACTGGTTCGCCCATATCAACCTGCTGCACGCCTTCGCGCAGAACGACATCGCGGTGATCGGGGAAACGCCGACCGCGGGCTACAACCTGCTGAACGCCGAGATCACGTACAACACCAAGCTCACATCGTCATGGTTCGGTGCGCGCGAGATGACCGTCGGTCTGTCCGGCAAGAACCTGCTCAACCAGAACATCCGCAACTCCGTTTCCTACACCAAGGACGAAGTCCTGCTGCCGGGGATCGGGGTGCGGGCCTTCGCCAATCTGAAGTTCTGAGCCGTGCACGTCCCTCTGCCGCACGCGGCAGAGGGATCTAATCTCGCGTAGCCCGGATGGAGCGCAGCGCAATCCGGGAAGACTACGCTCGCGGAGAGACCGATCCCGGATTTCGCTTTCGCTCCATCCGGGCTACCGGTGTCTTTGAAGCGGCCGGAGCCGCGAAACTCGCCTGCTGCAGCCGATCAGTGGCCGACGACGACTTCGCTGATCTGAATCACCGGTTGCAGGTCGGTGTAGTTCGGAATGTCGCCCATGATCTCCTTGGCGTGCTTGCCCATGCCGGCCTGGAACGCCTCAATTGAGTCGCAGAAGATATGGCACATCCCAACATAGGTTGCGGGCGCCCCCGGTGCGCCGCCAGCGAGGCCCTTGTCGACAGTGTAGTATTTGCAGGCGTCGCCCAGCCGCTCCTTCACCAGGGGCATGTGCTTGTCGCGATAATAGTCGTGATCGAACCGCGCGCCGGGATTGTTTGGATACATCACACTGACCTTGATCATCGCGCGCACTCTCCCTGTTGATATGACACGCGCCGGTCTGGTCCCGGCGCTTCATTCAACTGTGCTTCAGATTGTGGGAGGGCGCAACAGTTCCGGCGCTGCTCGCGCAGATGTCAGATCGCCTTGCTCCAATCCGGCTGGATCGGCCCGGACACGCCCTCGAACGCGCCGTCGACCAGTTCCAGGACCAGCAGACGGCTGTAGTCGACCGGGCCGGGCATGGTCATCAGCCCTTTCGGGACCGGCTTGAAGCCGACGCGCGCATAATATGGCTCGTCGCCGACCAGCACGATGAGCCGGTGGCCTTTCGCGCGGGCGTCGTTGATCGCACGCTCGAGCAGTGCGCGGCCGACACCGCGGCTGCGGAACGGCGGCTCGACCGTCAACGGTCCGAGCATCAGCGCAGGCGTATCGCCGATGCAGATCGGAAGCTGGCGTACCGATCCGACCAAGAGTGTGCCGATCCGCGCCGTGAAGGAGACGTCGAGCAGATGATCGACATGCTCGCGCAGCCGGTAGGCGCTGAGAACGAAACGGCCGGGGCCGAAGGTGCGCTCATGCAGGCGCTCGATCGCCTGGGCGTCTTTCGGGGTCTCGGGCAGGATGGTCAGGGACAGTTCGGTCATTGTGGAGCGCGGGATAGCATCTGATGCGCGTGCGGTCCATCGCCCAGCCGGCGGGAGCCGCGGCTTTCCGGGCGCGGCAGGGAGCGATATCCGCCCGCTGCCGATCTTCCCGCATTTATCGCCATGTGACGGTCGGCGGCCTGCCGTCGAGCACCTCCGCGATCCGCAAGCGCGTGCCGGGCGTGGTGCCGTCGGGCAGCGCGGCCGGATCGAAGAAACCACAGGCCACGATCTCGCGATTCGGCTCCGGCAGCCGGTCCTGACGGTAGTCCCTGATAACATAGACCGCGACGTGATCGCGGCGCGAGACATGGCTGTTGAAGAAGATGCCGTGCAGCACCGGCTCGCCGGCGAGCTCGATCCGCCCCTCCTCGACCAGCTCGCGGCGCAGCGCCTCCAGGAAGCTCTCGCCGACCTCGACCCCGCCGCCCGGCAGATACCAGCCGTGCACGTAACTGTGCTTGACCAGGAACACCTTGTTGTCGGCATCGAGCACGACGGCGCGAACCCCCAGCGTCATGCTGCGGACCAGCCGCCAGTAGAAGTGAAACACCCGCCTGAGCTGCGGCTCGAAGCGCTTGCGTAAGCCCGGCAGGTCCGTCACTGAACCCTCGACATCATGGTGTTTGATCCTTGCGCGGACGCGGTCCGCTTGCCAATACAGAACTGGATTTTCGGGATAGCACGACATGACCGGTTGCCGGCCACCTTTCACAGGCAATCCGAACGGGACTGAATGATGGCGGCGTTCCGGCTCGCGCATCTATCCGACCCGCATCTGCCGCCACTGCCGGCCGCACGGCTGCGTGATCTCGCCGGCAAGCGCGCGTTCGGCTATCTCAACTGGACACGCAACCGTCACACATACCACCGCCGCGAGGTGCTCGACGCGCTGGTATCGGACATGCAGGCGCAGCAGCCGGATCATGTTGCGGTCACGGGTGACCTCGTCAATCTGGCGCTGGACGCCGAGTTCAATCCGGCAAGGGAATGGATCGAGGGCGTCGGCGCTCCCGCCGACGTGACCGTGGCGCCGGGCAACCATGATGCCTATGTGCGCGCGACGCGGCACCGCTTCACCCACATCTTCAGCGACTACCTTCGCGGCGATACCGATGGAGGAGCGGTCAGCTTTCCGTTCGTGCGCCGGCGCGGGCCGCTGGCGCTGATCGGCGTCTCGTCGGCGGTGCCGACGCCGCCCCTGATGGCGACCGGCTGGCTCGGTCACCCGCAGCTTGCCGCGCTCGACACGATCCTCACGCAACTCTCGAGGGACGATGCGTTCCGCGTCCTGCTGGTGCATCACCCGCTGCATTCCGACGGACGCGCCAAGCGATTGACCGATTCGCATCAACTGCTGGCGCTGCTCAAGCGGCATGGCGTCGAGTTGGTCCTGCACGGCCATGACCACATTCATTCGACGATGTGGTTTGACGGGCCCGACTGGAAGATCCCGGCGATCGGCGTGCCCTCGGCATCGGCGCTGGCGCGCAAACACTATCCGGCCGCGGCCTACAACCTGTTTTCGATCGCGCGCACCGGCAATACCTGGCGCTGCGAGCAGACGGTGCGCGGCCTCGACGGCGCCCGGCGTGTCGTCGAGCTCTCGACCGCGCGGCTGATCTAGAAATCGCGCAGGCTCGAAAACAGCGCGAAGGCAAATAGCGTCAGCGCGCCGATGATGAAGCCGAGCACGAACACGCCGAACCTGCCGCGGCGCTTCGGCGCTGGCGCCGGCAGGGGCGGCGGCTGCGCCGGCGGCTCGGCAACCGGAAGCGGTGTTGCGACCATCGCGTGCTCGCGCTCGATCAGCCGCCGCGCCACATAGTCGGTGACGGCATCGACGATCGCGGGCACATCGTGCGATTCGGCCAGCACGATGCGGCCAAATCGCGTGTCCTGCACGAAGCGGTAGATGCGCTTGTCGCGGCCCATCAGGATGTGCGCGACGACATCGATCCACAGCCGCGGCGTCTCGCCCTGGCTGATGCCGCGATCGAACAGGTCGACCTTCTCGGGCACCTGGGCGAACAGCGGATCGAGCGCGTCGTTGAGAATCTCGAGCCGCGCCACCTCGGCATCGCGCAGTTCGACGACGACACCGGTGCGATCGGCCGCCTCGATCCGCGCCCGCCGCAAGGCCTCACGCAGCGTCGGCCGCAGCTCGCGCGCCTCGTTGCCGGTGTTCTGGAGGTCAGACATGCCTCGCGGCCTCATGGTGAGGGGTTTTCGGAGCGGTAACCTATCAGCAACCATGACGTCCGCAAAGGCTGTTTGTTCCCAAGGGGTTACGCAGCGACTTATCCCCAGACCAAGTCTGAGCCGCTGTCCCGAAAGCGGACAACCCCACCCGAATGAACCGGGTGGGGCCGCCGTCCTTGGACGTTTCTTGATTGGATGAGAGGGCCGTCAGGCCGAGACGCGCGACGGCTCCTCGACGATCGAGAAGCGCACACCGGCTTGGTGGCGGTGCTCCTCGGAGACCTCGCGCCAGCAGTCCTCTGCCTCCTTGCGGGTCTTGAACGGGCCTTTGACCTGCGCGGAGCCTTCCACCAGCTTGTGGAAATTCATCGAGCCGAACTCGCCGCCGATCACCCAGAAATTGCTGCCTTTGGTCATTGTCAGTCTCCTCTCAAAAATCCGGCCGTCGTTATTCAGCCGCCTGAACCTTGATGTCCGCACCGCGCGACTTGAACTGCGCGGCCTCGGTCGAATCGTGAAGCGCCGTGGTCGAGGACTGGCCGCCGGAGATGGTGGTCGAGACCAGGTCGAAGTAGCCGGTGCCGACCTCGCGCTGGTGACGCGTCGCCGAGTAACCGTGCTGCTCCGAGGCAAACTCGGCCTGCTGCAGGCGGGAGTACGCCGCCATGCCTTCGGTCTTGTAGCCGCGCGCCAGCTCGAACATGCCGTGGTTGAGCGAGTGGAATCCCGCCAGCGTCACGAACTGGAATTTGTAGCCCATCGCGCCGATCTCGCGCTGGAACCTGGCGATCGTGTCCTTGTCGATGTTGGCCTCCCAGTTGAACGAGGGCGAGCAGTTATAGGCCAGCATCTTGTTCGGATACTGCTTGCGCACTGCTTCCGCGAAGCGCTTGGCGTCGGCAAGATTCGGCGTCGAGGTCTCCCACCACAACAGGTCGGCATATTTGGCGAACGACAGCCCGCGCTTGATGCAATGATCGATGCCGGTGCCGGGCTTCAGGCGATAGAAGCCTTCCGCGGTCCGCTCGCCGGTGATGAACTCGCGATCGCGCTCGTCGACGTCGGAGGTGATCAGCTTCGCGCTCTCGGCGTCGGTGCGCGCCATCACGAAGGTCGGCGTGCCGCAGACGTCGGCGGCAAGACGCGCCGCGATCAGGTTGCGCTCGTGGGCCGCGGTCGGGATCAGCACCTTGCCGCCCATGTGACCGCACTTCTTCTCGGAGGCGAGCTGGTCCTCGAAATGAACGCCGCCCGCGCCCGCCTCGATATAGGCCTTCATAATCTCGAACGAGTTGAGCGGACCGCCGAAGCCCGCTTCCGCGTCAGCGACGATCGGCAGAAACCAGTCGATCTTGGCCCCGCCTTCGGCGTGCTCGATCTGGTCGGCCCGTTGCAGCGCGCGATTGATGCGGCGGCAGAGCTCGGGACCGGCATTGGCCGGATAGAGACTCTGGTCCGGATACATCGCTCCCGCGGTGTTGGCGTCGGCCGCCACCTGCCAGCCCAAGAGATAGATCGCCGGCAGGCCGGCGCGCGCCTGCTGCATCGCCTGATTACCGGTCACGGCACCGAGCGAGTGCACATAGGGCATCGTGCGAAGCGAATCCCACAGACGATTGGCGGCGCGCTCGGCGAGCGTATAGGCGATCGGAAAAGAGCCGCGCAGCTTCTCCACCTCAGCCGGGGTATAGGGACGCTGGATGCCGTCGAAACGGCCCTTCGGCGCATTCGGGACCAGCTCTTCAAAGGTCTTCGCCATCTGTCTTCTCCACTCAACATTCTTGACAGTCCATTGCGAAACGCGTGTCGAGAGCTAAACGCGAAAAGGAGAAGTTCGTACATCCTCCTTGTTTTTGAATGGTGATGTCATGTAACATATGAACTTGTAATAAATGTCGATTTGTAAATTTAGTCACAAAATCGGTCAGGAAGGCTGTCATGACTGCACTGCTCAGGAGGTGCCTGTTCTCCCTCGCCCCGCTCTTGCGGGGAGAGGGCTGGGGTGAGGGGCTTTTCTCCGCGAGCAATGACCGTCGATGGACCTGTACCCTCTCACCCGGCGCTGCACGCCGACCTCTCCCCGCCAGCGGGCGAGGTAGACCGTCTTCGTCGCGACCAGGAGCACTCGATGCCCGCTGACTCCGGAAAGAAACTCTTCGTCGGCCCGCGCTTCCGGCGGATCCGCCAGCAGCTCGGGCTGTCGCAGACCCAGATTGCCGAGGGGCTCGGCATTTCGCCCTCCTACGTCAACCTGATCGAACGCAATCAGCGTCCGGTCACGGCGCAGATCCTGCTGCGGCTGGCCGAGACTTACGACCTCGATCTGCGCGACCTCGCCACCGCCGATGAGGATCGCTTCTTTGCCGAGCTGAACGAGATCTTTTCCGATCCGCTGTTCCGCCAGATCGACCTACCGAAACAGGAGTTGCGCGACCTCGCCGAGCTCTGCCCCGGCGTGACCCATGCGCTGCAGCGGCTCTACGCCGCCTATACCGAGGCGCGCCGCGGCGAGACGCTGGTGGCCGCGCAGATGGCCGACCGCGAGGGCTCGCAGTTCGAGGCCAACCCCATCGAGCGCATCCGTGACCTGATCGAGGCCAACCGCAATTATTTTCCGGAGCTTGAAACCGCGGCCGAAAACTTGCGCGACGAACTCAACGTGCCGGCCGAAGGCCTGTTCGCTGCGCTCACCGCACGCCTGCGCGAAAAGCATTCGATCGTCACCCGCGTCATGCCGGTCGACGTGATGCGCGAGACGCTGCGCCGCTTCGATCGCCATCGCCGGCAGCTCCTGATCTCCGAGCTGGTCGACGGCTCCGGCCGCAGCTTCCAGCTCGCGCTGCAACTCGGCTTTGCCGAATGCGGCGCGAGCATCGATGCCATCGTCGGCCGGGCCGGCCCGCTCGACGACACCGCGCGCAGGCTCTACCGCATCACGCTCGCCAACTATTTCGCGGCCGCCGCGATGATGCCCTATCAGGCGTTTCATTCCGCGGCCGAGGCGCTGAGCTACGACGTCCATGTGCTGGCGCAGCGTTTCAACGCCGGCTTCGAGCAGGTCTGTCATCGCCTCACCACCCTGCAGCGGCCGAACGCGCGCGGTGTGCCGTTCTTCATGCTGCGCGTCGACAATGCCGGCAACGTCTCGAAGCGTTTCTCCTCGGGCACCTTCCCGTTCTCGAAATTCGGCGGCACCTGCCCGCTCTGGAACGTGCATTCGACCTTCGATACGCCCGACCGCCTGCTCAGCCAGGTGATCGAATTGCCCGACGGCACACGCTACTTCTCGATCGCGCAGATGGTGCGGCGGCCGGTCGCGCCCCACCCGCAGCCGCAGCCACGCTTTGCGATCGGGCTCGGGTGCGAAATCCGCCACGCCTCGAAGCTCGTCTACGCCGCCGGCATCGATCTCGAGAAGGTCGAGGGCACGCCGATCGGCGTCAACTGCCGGCTCTGCGAGCGCGAGAACTGCAGCCAGCGCGCCGAACCGCCGATCACGCGCAGCCTGATCCTGGACGAGACCACGCGGCGGGTATCGTCGTTCGCATTCTCCAACGCGCGGGAGCTGTGAAGGGAGCGAGGCGTGAGCACGCCGTGCCACCTCAGCGCCGAGATCAATCCACCGCCGCAAAGGCCTTGCACCAGCCGTCCTTGCTGATCTCGCCCTCGACCACCTTGCAGGCATTCGGCGCCACGAACAGCGTGCACAGGCCGCAGGAGTAGATGCCGTTCGGCGTGTCCTGATAAGCGGCCTGCGGCTTGGTCATCTTGTCGGAGGCCGCAGCGGCTCGCCATAACATCGTCGCAGGGATCGTGATGATCGCCGCGGCGATCTCGCGTCGGGAGTGGCGCCCTTGTTGTTCGATCATTGAAGTCGCGTCTCCATTTGCTGCCGGTCCCCAAGTGTAACCGTCATTGCGAGCCAACGGGTCGCGCGAACGTGCGCCCGATGACAGGCTCCGCGAAGCAATCCATTTCGCCGCTGTCGCGACAATGGATTGCCGCGGCGCGACATGCCTCGCAATGACGGGGATAGTTCCGAGCTCACATCTCAAGCAGCGCACTGTCATCACCCGCGAAAGTCCGGGATGACCTCGCGACAGTGCCAAGTTCTCCGCTGTCGTCCCCGCGAAAGCCGGGACCCATAACCACAGGATTGCGTTGTTGAAGCGCACTGTGGCTCCACCCTCGCAAGACAATGCGCAGTCGTGGTTATGGGTCCCGGCTCAAGGCCGGGACGACAGCGAGTATGTGGCGCAGCTTGTGAGTCATGCATCCGCATTCTCGCGACACGATTTGTCCGAGCTTTGCATCTTATCCGCCCTCTCGTGAGCAGAGGGCGCAGGGAAAGCCGGGGGCCGATCGCACCCATGGGCCCCGAGCAATGGTAGAAAGCTCGGGCATAACCAGAGCAATCC
>Ga0099824_1002865_pt1 | contig 25225 bp, 9 predicted proteins | sample SiratrowhiteBW_FD_76837 | JGI IMG/M metagenome (GOLD analysis project Ga0099824, IMG submission 76837) | Root nodule microbial communities of legume samples collected from California, USA - Siratro white BW | ecosystem: Host-associated > Plants > Roots > Nodule | place: USA: California...
ATATTCTAAATAAAAATATTAAATTACTCAAAATATTACTTAAATAAAATTTTGAAATAAATAAGATTGTTAAATTAGTCAAAATTCTAAATAAATAAAAATCTAAAATAAATAAAATTCCTAAATTATTGAAAAATTTAAATAGATAAAAGTGTTAAATTATTCAAAATCTTACTTATATAGAAATGTGGAATAAATAGGATTGCTAAATTATTTAATAAATACATTGTTAAATTAGTCAAAATCTTAAATATTTAAAAATATTAAAAATAATATTCTTAAATTATTGATAATCTTAAATAAAAATAAAAATAAATAATATTCTTAAATTATTCATAATCTTAAATAAATAAAAATATAAAATAAATATAATATATAAACTTTAAAAACTCATAATATATATGTGAAAAGTATATATAGGTGTCTTTACATGAGTTTGCATAAAATACTCAAACTTTATACAATAGTTTGAACAATTGAGAGCAATGATGGTTTCAATCTTCAATACTATAACATTAGTTTGTTTGTTCTTAACAATATTCATTGGTAATAGGCATTTAAAGTGCAGTGTGAGTGGTTCTCCTATTGTTGTTGTTCCTACTAAAGTAACAGTAGAAATTACAAATCGTTTGACCGATAGATATTTGGCAGTTCATTGTAAAGACAAAAACAATGATCTTGGAGTGCACCAAATCAATGTTGGCCAAACATATAGTTTTAGCTTTACTCCTAACTTTGTGTTTCCGTCCACTTTGTACTTTTGTGATTTTACATGGTTGGAAGGATTTCATTATTTTGACATATATGTACAACTTCGAGATCAATATTGTAATAAGTTTAAGTGTTCTTGGGACGTAGTTGCCACCGGACCATGTAAGACTAGTGATCCAAGTCGAAACTACTTTTCGTGGAATAAACCTGTTGGAAAAAGATTGCTTCTGCAACAAAATAATAATACTTTACGTGTGTAACCTTCTCACATCTCCTCAACATTTGTGGAGATTCAGTAATAATTGTTCACTCCAGGGAATTAATTTACTTTTTCTCATCAATTACTATAAACTATACAAACAAATCATATACTCTTGCATATCATAAAGTTTTTTCATCTCTTTTATATACATATTGTTATTATTGTTATTGTGATAATGATTTCTATGATTAATAATAATAATAATAATAATAAGTTACAATTAATGTAATAAGTCTCTTACTAACAAACTTAATTAACAGTGATACATATTTTTCTTTTTTGTCTTGTTATTTGCAATGCTCTTTTAAATTGGTTAGTATTTAAATCATATGTAATATTTGTATATTTTACATCAGTTTTGGAACTGATGTAAAATGCAATGCACTTTTCTACATTGTTGGCACTATATCGATGAGGGAATCAATGTGAAAGCTATTATATAATTGATTAGAATTCATTCTTTCCACCATTAAAGTGAAGAAAAAATTATAAAAGTTTGTGGGTTTGGGTGTCATTGATATTTTAATTTTTTTCAAGAGATAAAATTGTAAGATTATAAATTTATTGTTATAATTAAAAATAATTTAAAATAAAATATAATTAATCTGTTAGTTTTAAGTTTTATTCTCAATATTTTTTGCTGACCACTTTTGTATTTTTGTTATTTTGTATGATTGAAAGGAGATTATTATTTTAACATATATGTTCAAGATCGAGATGAATATTGTACTAAAAATAAGTGTTCTTAAGATATAATTACCACATAACCATGTAGAATACACCTGACACTGAAAGAAGATTGTTTATGCAACAAAATAATAAGGTTTGAAAATGCTTTTTGTAAAATAGACCTGACATTGAAAGAAGATTGTTTATGCAACAAAATAATAATGTTTGATTGATGTGTATAACCTTGTCATCTCTCCTTAAAGTTTAATAATAATTGTATATTCAAAAAATTAATTTACTTTTTCCATCAATTACTCTAAACAAACAAATCATATACTTTTCTATACAAAATTTATATTGATACTTTAACCTTTTACAGTTTAATTCTTTTTATTTTCATGATTCAAGATTAATATTGAAAATACTAAATTTCATGTGAGGTGAACCTGATTGAACGAAAAGTCTTACAAAAGTTGCATCTTAAATTTATGATTTGCATTGGAAATGTTGCTATTAAATAACAAAATACAAACAGTATTAAATACTAGTAAATGATCCTTAACTAGTAATAAATGTTGCTATTTATATGAATGTGTTTACCCGAGTGTTTGATGTAAAGAAATTGATGTTCTTTGAAGTTACCCTATCTAACAAGCATTTGAGCAATCATGGTTCAATCTCCAAAATTATAATAATACTTTTTCTGTCGCTAATTCTTGCTCTGCAATTGAAAGGTAACGAGATTGCCACAGTCCCAATTCTTCCCACAAAAATTACTGTTGAAATAACCAACGGATTGAATATGAAGGTGTTTGGTCTTCACTGCAAAGACAAAGATCATGATCTGGGTTTTATTGCACTTGATGTTGGTCAAACATATCGTTTTGGATTTTATCCTAATTATTTCTTTGCTAGAACCTTGTACTTCTGTCACTTTCAATGGATAGGTGAACTTCATTATTTTGATATTTATGTAGAAAGAAGGGATGAATATTGTTTTCACAACCAATGTTCTTGTGTCATTGCTGAGAATGGACCATGTAAGATTAAACCTATTTCTCGTGAATGCTTTAATTGGAATCCTGCAAATGTAGCTTCTCTTCCTGCAATAAACTAATACTACTTTCTCTTCATAATTATTTATTCAGATTAATACATTTCAAGTTATTGTGATTACCCATCAACATAATTTCGTAAGCTTCTCAAAATACTTTTTATTACAACAATATTTAGTACTTAGCTTTAGCTTTATAACATATCATCCGAAAATTATAATAAACTCACATCATTACTATTGTAGCCTACTTTCATCTCACCATACTAGTCAAACCTTCAGCTATAATTAGGAATAAAAATAGTATAATTGGATTGTCTTGTCTAATTGCCTTCATTCCCTTCATAGATTTAAATTCTTTTGTTGGGCTATGAAGTAATAGAGGATTCCATAATGAATTTATGGAGATATGAAGTAATAGAGGATTCCGTAATGATTTTATCTAGAGTGTTTCTTCATCCACCTTCATTAAACAGTAATAAATGGTAGAAGAAAACCCAAAGTGGCATACGTACAGCATAAATAAAAATCTTAAATAAATAACATTTTTAAATTATTCAAATAAATAAATAAAAATCTAAAATAAATGACATTTTTATATTATTCAAAATATTAAATCAATTAATATAAATAAATAATATTTATAAATTATTTAAAACCTTAAATACATAAAAATTATAAATCATTTAAATTTTAACATAAATAAAAATCTAAAATAAATAACATTCCTAAATTATTCAAAATAAAAAATAAATAAAAAATATGAAAAAAATAACATTCTAAAACTATTCAAAATTTTAAATAAATGAAAAATTTAAATTATTTAAAACCTTACTTAAATAAAAATCTAAAATAAATAATATTCTTAAAGTATTCAAAATTTAAATAAAAAAATATAAAATAAATATAATTTATAAATTTTAAAAATTTATAATATATGTAAGCAGTGTGTTTATGTGAGTTTACATAAAAAAACTCAAACTTCTCAAGAATAGTTTAAATAATTGAGAACAATGATGGTTTCAATCTCCAACACTACAAGTAGTTTATTTGTTCTTAACAATATTTCTTGGTGTGCAATTAAAGTGCATTGTGAGTGATGTTTCTATTCTTTCCACCAAAGTAACAATTGAAATTACAAATCGTTTGATTGAAAAATATTTGCCCGTTTAGTGTAAAGACAAAGACACTGATCTTGGAGCGCACCAAATCAATGGCCAAACAAATAGTTTTAGCTTTTTTCATAAATATTTCTTTCCATCCACTTTGTACTATTGTCATTTTGTTTGGTTGGAAGGAGATCATTATTTTAACATACATGAACAGTTTCAAGATCGATATTGTCATAAAAATAAGTGTTCTTGGGACATAGTTGCCACTGACCATGTAAGACCAGTGAGCCAGTTGGAGACTTCTTTCCATGGAATAAACCTGCTACTGGAAGAAGATTACTTGTGCAACAAAATAATAACACTTATTTGTGTAACCTTCTCATCTTTCCTCAAAATTTATGAAGATTCAATAATAATTGTTCACTCTAGTAAACTAATTTACTTTTTCTCATCAATTAATGTAAACTAAACAAACAAATCATATACTTTTATAGATCATAAAGTCTTTTCCATTTGACATCCATCCAAATTTTATACTTTAATTTCATCGTTGAGTAGCTTAATTACTCAAGAAAATCTAAACTCAAATATTTCTTGATGAAACAGCTAAATTCATTGGGAGTAACTACAAATCCAGAAGATGTTACTTTACGATGGAACATGGACATTATAAACATTTACAAATAATCTCTTTTCAATAGTGACGCCTGAGATTTTAGTTGATTCCATTTTTTTGGGTGGAAGAGAGTCACTTGGATCCCAAGATAGTTATGAAACATCTCATCTCTTGCACTTAATTTCAATCTTTAAAAAAAAATTAAAATTATATACAGACAGACCAAATTCGTATGTAACTCTTTTATATACATAATAATAATAATATTATTATTATGATAATAATTTCTATGATTAATAATAATAATATTAATAATAGTAATATCAACAACAATAATAATATCACTAATAATAATAATAATAATAAGTTACAATCAATGTAATAAGTCTTTTATTAAAAAACTTAACTAACAAAATATATATATATATATATATATATATATATATATATATATATATATATATATATATATATATTATGTTGATATTTGCAATGCTCTTTTAAATTGATTAGTATTTAAATCATATGTAATATTTGTATATTTTACATCAGTTTTAGAACTAATGTAAAATGGAATGTACCTTTCTACATTGTTGGCAATACATTGATATGAAATCTATTATAAAATTGATTAGAATGTATTATTTTCACCATTAAAGTGAAGAAAAAAAATTATAAAAGTTTATAAGTGATATGATAAGTGTGATTGATATTTTAATTTTTTTTAAGAAATAAAATTGTAAGATTATAAATTTATCCTTATAATTTAAAATAAAATATAATTAATCAGTTGGGTGTGAGTGATCAATTTTTATTTTTAAATTGTTAAAAATGTGCAATTTCAAAATTTGTGAGGGAAATAAAATTAATTTACAATTAAATATGATTAATTTATTGAATTTCATTGATTAATTTTTTTAGTTTATGAAAAGATTAGATCGTTCCGCTTATGACTAAAATTAATTTCATAAAATTGTATTAATTAGATGTATATCACACTTGCATCTTATTAAAAATTATTTACTTGAAAATTACTTCTTCTTAGACATTTTGAATACATACAAATTTATTGAAATTATAATTTAAAAAAATAACAAAAGAAATTGTAAAATATTTAAACGAATTTATAAATAGCATTGTTAAATTAGTCAAAATCTTAAATATTTAAAAATATGAAATTATTCAAAATATTATTAATTAAAAATGTGAAATAAATAAGATTATTAAATTTGTCAAAATCATAAGTAAATAAAAATATAAAATAAATAACCTTTTTTTAATATTATTCAAAATTCTAAATAAGTAAAAATATTAAATTATTTAAAATATTACTTAAATGAAAAATCCAAAATAAATGTGATTTTTAAATTATTCAAAATCTTAACTAAAGGAAAACTTAATATCAATAACATTTTTAAATTATTCAAAATTTTAAATAAGTAAAAATATTAAATTATTCAAATTTTACTTATATGAAAATATGAAATAAATAATATTTTAAAAATTTTTCAAAATCTTAAATAAATAAAAAATTGAAATCAATAACAATATTAAACTAGTCAAAATTTTAAATACACAAAAATTTGAAATAAAGAACACTTCTAAAATATTTAAATATTTTAAATAAAAATATTAAATTATTCAGAACGTTACTTAAATAAAATTTTAAAATAAATAAAATTGTTAACTTAGTTAAAATCTTAATTAAATAAAAATTTGAAATAAATAAGATTATTAAATTAGTCAAAGTTACATATGGACATATAGATGTAAGCTCTATATATAGGTGTGTTTATTGAGTTTGCATAAAAGAGTTCAAACTTTATAGAAAGAGTTTGAACAATTGAACAATTGAGAGAGAATGATGGTTGCAATCTCGAAAATCATGATAATATTTTGTCTGGTGTTAACTCTTGCTGTGCAATTGAAAGGTAACGAACTTCCCACAAGAGTTACTGTTGAAATAACCAACGGATTAACTAAGAAGGTGTTGAGTGTTCACTGCAAAGACAAAAATAATAATCTGGGCTTTGTTGAACTAGACGTTGGCCAGACATTTAGTTTTCGATTTTATCCTAATTACTTCTTACCTAGAACCTTGTACTTCTGTTACTTTCAATGGATAGGTGTAGGTCATTCTTTTGATATTTATGTACAAAAAAGGGATGATTATTGTTCTCACAATCGATGTTCTTGGGTCATTGCTGAGAATGGACCATGTATGATTAAACCTCTTTCTCGTGAATGCTTTAAGTGGAATCCTGCAATTGTAGCTTCTCCTCCTGTGTAATGAAATAATACTTTCTCTTCATAGTTATTTATTCATATTAATACATGTAAAGTTATTGTATGATCCATCAACACAATTTCGTATCAAAGAACTGGACTTAGTTCTCGTGGAAGACTAAACTAAGATAAAAAGACGATTTTCTTTTTCTCTTATTTTTTGAAATTTCAAACTGTATAGGTGTTGTTTGTAATATCCTAAAAAATAGTTATAGAATAAAATTTAATTTTAGAGATAAATTTAATAACAGTTAAATATTTTTTAATATCCAATAAAGTTTCTATTATATGAAAAATATGGAATGTTACGTTGTTTTATTTTTTTATAAAAAAAAAGGATTAAAATCAAGAACAACATGTTATTTTTATGGATAGATTCAAAATATTCATTCTGATAGCGTTTTTAATTTGTTAAAATCAATTTTAATATATTGTAATTCATTATTTTACTGCAACAAATTAATCTTGGTTTCTTGACTAAATTCTCTTGTGTATTTGAGCTCATTGGATTGTTTTTCTATAATAACCTCTCTACTGATTTGGTATACTGCATTTTGATCCTGTAAAACCGGTTTTCATTAATATTGATAATTCTTTGAATTGATATTAGTTGTTGTAAAGGTTATACTACTGTGATTGTACTATATTCTGTATTTAAATTGGTTTGCATTTAAATCATATGTAATATTTGTATATTTTAAATTGATTTTAAAAATAATGTAAAATGCAATGAATATTTCTACATGGTTGACAATCTTATAATTGATTATAATGTATTCTTTACATCAGTGTTGTGAAAACAAATATAAAAATTTGTGTGTGATATAATAGGTGCGATTGATATTTTAATTTTAAAAGATAAAATTGTAAGATTATAAATTTATTTTTATAATTAAAAATAATTTAAATAAAAATATGATTAATTTGTTGGGTGTGAGTAAGAAATTTTTATTTTTAAATTGTTAAAAATATGTAATTACAAAATTTGTGAAAGAGTTAAAATTAATTTATAATTAAATATGATTAATTTGTTGGATATCATTTATTATTTTGTTTTCTAATTTATGAAAAGAATAAATCTTTCCTCTCGTGATTAAAATTAATTTCATAAAATGTGATTAATTAGATATATATCAAGATAAGTACATCAGTCAAAAAATATAGAATTTTAATACATACAAATTTATTCAAATTATAACTTAAAAAATCAATAATAAAAATATTTATAAAAGATTTAAACAAACTTGTAAATTTCATAAAAACTTATAATCATATTCTTAAATTATTTAAAATTCTACATAGATAAAAATTTTCAATAATTCAAAATTTTAGAAATATGAAATAAATAACTTTCTAAATTATTCAAAATTCAAAACAAATAAAAATATGACTATTCAAAACAAAATAAAAATATGAAATAATATTTTAAATTATTCAAAATCTTAAATAAATAAAAACTTTAAAAATAAATAATATTTCTAAATTATTCAAAATTTTAAATAAATAAAAATATTAAATTATTCAAATCTTATTATATGGGAATATGAAATAAATAATATTTAAAAAAATTTCAAAATCTTAAATAAATAAAAATTTGAAATTAATAACAGTATTAAATTATTCAAACTTTTAAATAAATAAAACTTTGAAATAAAGGACGTTTCTAAATTATTTAAATATTTTAAATAAAAATGTTAAATTATTCACAATGTTACTTAAATAAAATTTTGAAATAAATATGATAGTTAAATTAGTCAAAATTTTATGTAAATAAAAATTTGAAAAAAAAAATAATGTTTCTAAATTATTTAATATTTTAAATACAAATACTAATTTATTCAGAACGTTACTTAAATAAAATTTTGAAATAAATAACATTGTTAAATTAGTCAAAATCCTATATAAATACAAATTTGCAATAAAGAATGTTCCTAAATTATTTAAATATTTTAAATAAAAACATTAAATTATTGACAATGTTACTTAAATAAAATTTTGAAACAAATAAAATTTTTAAATTAGTCAAAATCTTAAATAAATACAAATTTGCAATAAAGAATGTTTCTAAATTATTTAAATATTTTAAATAAAAACAGTAAATTATTCACAATGTTACTTAAATAAAGTTTTGAAGTAAATAAATTTGTTAAATTAGTCAGAATCCTGAATAAATAAAAATTTAAAATAAAAAACATTTCTAAATTATTTATTTATTTGAAATAAAATATTAATTTAATGTGAACATTTCTTAATAAAATTTTAAAATAAATAAGATTGTTAAATTAGTCAAAATTCTATGTAAATAAAACTTTAAAATAAAGAACGCTTCTAAATTATTATTCAAAACGTTACTTAAATAAAAAAATAAAATAAATAAAATTGTTAAGTTGGTCAAAATATTAAATAAATTAAAAAATGAAAAATGAACGTTTCTAAATTATTTAAATATTTTAAATAAAATATTAATTTATTTAAAACGTTACATAAATAAAATTTTAAAATAAATAAGATTGTTAAATTAGTCAAAATTCTAAGTAAATAAAAATTTAAAATATATAGCATTTCTATCTTTATTTATAATTTAAATAAATTAAAATTTTAAATTATTCAAATTTTATTTATATGGGAATGTGAAATAAATAATACTTTTAAAATTTTGACTAAATCTTAAATAAATAAAAATTTGAAATCAATAGCATTATTAAATTAGTCAAAAATTTGAATAAACAAAAATTTAAAATAACGAAAGGTTCTAAATTATTATTCGAAACCTTACTTAAATAAAATTTCAAAATAAATAAAATTATTAAGTTGGTCAAAATCTTAAATAAATTAAAAATTGAAAAAAAAAGGAATGAAATATTTAAATAAAAATATTAATTTTATTTAAAACGTTACTTAAATAAAATTTTGAAATAAATAAAATTGTTAAATTAGTCAAAATTCTATGTAAATAAAAAATTTAAAATAAATAACTTTTCTATCTTTATTTATACTTTAAATAAATAAAAATTTTAAGTTATTATAATTTTATTTATATGGGATTATGAAATAAATAATATTTCTCAAATTTTTCAAAAACTTAAATAAACAAAAATTTTAAATCATTACTAATCTTAAATTAGTCAAAATTTTAAATCAATAAAAATTTGAACTAAAGTACATTTCTAAATTATTTAAATATTTTAAATAAAAATATTAAATTATTCAGATAGTTACTTAAACCAAATTTGAAATAAATAATATTGTTAAATTAGTTAAAATCCTAAGTAAATAAAAATTTGAAATAAAAAACATTCTAAAATTATTCAAATTTTAAATTAATGAAATTTTAAATTAGTTAAAATCTTACTTAAATAGAAATAAGAAATAAATAATATTCTTAAATTATTCATAATCTTAAATAAGTAAAATTATAAAATAAATACAATATATAAATTTTAAAATTTCATAATATATATGTAAGCAGTATATATAGGTGCGTTTAGATGAGTTTGCATAAAATACTCAAACTTTATAGTAATAGTTTGAACAATTGAAAGCAATGATGGTCTCAATCTCCAACACTACAACATTTATTTTTTTGTTCTTAGCAATATTTCTTGCTGGTATACATTTAAAGTGTGTTGTGAGTAGTTCTCCTATTGTTATTGTTCCCACCAAAGTAAGAGTGGACATTACAAATCGTTTGACCAATAGATATTTGTCTGTTCATTGTAAAGACAAAAACAATGATCTTGGAGTGCACCAAATCAATGTCGGCGAAACATATAGTTTTAGCTTTTTTCCTAAATATTGGTTTCCGTCCACTTTGTACTTTTGTAATTTTACATGGTTGGAAGGATATTATTATTTTGACATATATGTACAATATCGAGATCAATATTGTAATAAGTTTAAGTGTTCTTGGGACATAGTTGCCACCGGACCATGTAAGACCAGTGATCGAAACCGAGACTGCTTTCCGTGGAATAAACCTGCTGATGGAAGAATATTGTTTGTGCAACAAAATAATAACACTTTATCTTTACCTTTACCTGTGTAACCTTCTCAACTCTCCTCAACATTTGTGGAGATTCAATAATAATTGTTCACTCTAGTGAATTAATTTACTTCTTCTCATCAATTACTATAAACTATACAAACAAATCATATACTTTTGTAGATCATAAAGTTTTTTCATCTCTTTTATATACATAGTATTATTATTGTTATTGTGATAATGATTTCTATGATTAGTAATAATAATATTAATAATAGTAATATCAACAACAACAACGTCATAAGTCTCTTACTAACAAACTTAACTAACAATGATAATAATAATAATAATAAATTACAACCAATGTAATAAGTCTCTTACTAACAAACTTAACTAACAATGATAATAATAATAATAAATTACAACCAATGTAATAAGTCTCTTATCAACAAACTTAACTAACAATGTTTGTATATTTTATACGAGCTTTGAAATTGATATAATATGCAATGCACCTTTCTACATTGTGAAAGCTATTATATAATTGATTAGAATGTATTTTTTTCACCATTAAAGTGGAATAAAAATTTGTAAAAGTTTGTGAGTGACATGATGGATGTGATTGATATTTTAATTTTTTTCAAGAGATAAAATTATAAGATTATAAATTTATCTTTATAATTAAAAATAATTTAAAATGAAATATAATTAATCGGTTGGGTGTGAGTAATCAATTTTTATTTTTAAATTGTTAAAAATGTGCAATTACAAAATTTGTGAAGAAAATAAAATTAATTTACAATTAAATATGATTAATTTATTGAATGTCATTGATTCATTTTTTAATTTATGACTAAAATTAATTTCATAACATTTTATTAATTAGATGTAAATCACACTTGCACCTTATTAAAAATATTTTACTTGAAAATTACTTCTTCTTAGTTTGAATACATACAAATTTATTCAAATTATAATTTAAAAAGAAATAACAAAGGAAATTGTAAAATATTTAAACGAATTTGTAAATTTCGTAAAATTTTATAATAGTATTCTTAAATTAAGTAAAATTCTACATAGATAAAAATTTTAAATTATTCAAAATCTTACATAAGTAGAAATATGAAATATATAACATTCTTAATTATTCAAATTCAAAATAAATAGAAAATAAAAAATTTAAAATAAATGAATTTATAAATTATTCAAAATTCTAAATATATAAAAACCATAAACTATTTCAATTCTTACTTAAATAAAAATCTGAAATAAATAATATTTCTAAATTATTCAAAATCTTAAATAAATAAAATCTGAAATAAATTATATTTTTAAATTATGAAAATTCTAAATAAATACAAATTTTAAACTATTCCAATATTGTTTATATATAAATATGAAACAAATAATATTCCTAAATTTTTCAAAATCTTTAATAAATAAAATTCGAAATAAATAATATTATTAAATTAGTCAAAATCTTAAGTAAAAAAATTGAAATAAGAAAACATTCCTAATCTACTGAAATATTCTAAATAGAAATATTAAATTACTCAAAATATTACAGATTATTCAAAATTTTAAATAAACAAAAATCTTAAATTATTCAAAATTTTACTTATATAGAAATATGGAATAAATATCATTCCTAAATTATTTAATAAATAACGTTATTAAATTTGACAAAATCTTAAATAATTAAAAATATGAAATTATTCAAAATTTTAAATAAATAGAAATCTGAAATAAATAATATTATGTAGTATATATATAGGTGTGTTTACTTGAGTATCAATGCATTATTCATTTTTTGTTCACATTTTCTTTCTCATAACAAGAACAACTTGATAGAGTCATTACGTGAGCAACATGGCTTGTAGAAATCTTAAATATTGTGATTACAAATCTCTGTATTACCAAAACTGCTTTCATCTTTTATATCCTCATTTAAGTACCCTTTGAATTTAAGATCTCTCTCCATATTCTTTGATTCTTCATTTTAAGTATCCACTTGCATTTGGTTAGTAGAGATATCTTAAATTTTCTTAAATATTTTATCTCCAACTCACCTTCTTCTTTTTGTTTACATACATTTTTCCATTTTAGCAAAAAAAAAAAAGAAAAAATTTAAATTATTCAAATCTTACTTATATGGAAATATGAAATAAATAATATTCTAAATTTTTTTCAAAATTTTAAATAAATAAAAATTTATCATCAATAACATTATTAAATTAGTTAAAAAATTTAAATAAATAAAAATTTGAAACAAAGAATGTTTCTAAATTATTTAAATATTTTAAATAAAAATATTAAATTATTTAAAATGTTACTTAAAATTGTTAAATTAGTCAAAATCCTAAGTAAATAAAATTTTAAAATAAAAAGTGTTTCTAAATTATCTAAATATTTTAAATTAAAATATTAGATTATTCAAAACGTTACTTAAATAAAATTTTAAAATAAATAAAATTATTAAATTAGTAAGAATTCTAAGTAAATAAAAATTGAAAACAAAAAACGTTACTAAATTATTTAAATATTTTAAGTAAAAATATTAAATTATTAAGAACGTTACTAAAATAAAATTCTAAATAAATAAGATTGTTAAAATAGTCAAAATCCCGAATAAATAAAAGCGTTTCTAAATTATTTATTTTCAAAAAAGATATTAAAGTTTTTAGAACGATACTTAAATAAAATTTTAAAATAAAAAAATTGTAAAATTAGTCAAAATTTTAAGTGAATAGAAATTTAAAATAAATAACATTTTTATATTTTTTAAAATTTAAATAAATTAAAGTTTTAAATTATTCAAGTCTTACTTATACGGGATATGAAATAAACAATATTTTTAAAATCAAAAACATTATTAAATTAATCAAAAGTTTAACTAAATAAAAATATTAAATTATATAAGATTTTGACTAATTTAAATAAATAAAAATATTAAATTATTTAATGCTATTTAAAATAATGTAAAATTTGAATAAGTAGGATTTGCATAATTTAAATTTTTTATTTATTTAAAATTTTGAACAATTTAAGAATATTATTTATTTTAGGTTTTTATTTATTTAATATTTTGAATAATTTAAGAATGTTATTTATTTCAAATTTTTGTTTAAGTAAGAATTTAAATAGTTTAAGCTTTTTATTTATTTAAAATTTTTAATAAATAATTTAATATTTTTATTTTTGGTAAATTATATTTTTATTTATTTTGAATTTTAAATAATTAGGAATTTTATTTATTTCGTATTTGTAGTTATGTAAGATTTTGAATAATTTAGAATTTTTATCTATGTAGTATTTTGAATAATTTAAGAATATTATTGTAAAATCTTACAAAATTTAGAAGTTTGTTTAAATTTTTTTGCAATTATTTCTGTTATTGTTTTTTTAATTATAATTTGAATAAATTTGTATATATTCAAAATGTCTAAAAATTGTAAATTTTTTTACTTGAGTACTTGTTAAGTAAATAATTTTTAATAACACACAGGTGTGATATACATCTAACTATTCACATATTTCAGTTTGTAGTTCCATCACACATAGGGGTGATCTTCATTTTTCTCCCCAAAAAGAAACAATTTTAGCATAAGAGTCCAATAACCTTTTCATGAGTAAGAAACCTACCTTTCTTTTCTACGATATTTTATTAAGATTTTTGCTAATGATTTCTTATATAAAAAGTGATTGATATCAACGTTTCATTTCATTTACTTCATTTCAATCTAGTATGAAAAGATAGATTACAGATATGTGTTGAAACATCGGGAGAACAAGAACTCAAACGAAACGTTAATTAATTTTACGAAATTTACAAGTTTGTTTAAATTTTTTATAATTATTTTTATTTTTTAATCTTTTAGGTTATAATTTGAATATATTTGTATGCATTCAAAATGTATTTAAATTATATTTTTTTTTACTGAAGTATTAAAATGCATTCAAAATGTATTAAAATTCAAAATGTAGCGTGATATATACCTAATTAATCATATTTTATGAAATTAATTTTAATCACACGAGGAAAGATTTATTCTTTTGATAAACTAAAAAATACTAATCAAATGACATCCAACAAATTAATCATATTTAATTATAAATTAATTTTAATTTCTTCACAAATTTTGTAATTATTTATTTTTAACAATTTAAAAATAAAAATTTATTACTCACTCGACAAATAAATCATATATTTTAAATTATTTTTAATCATTAGGATAAATTTATAAGTTTACAATTTTATCTCTTAAAATTAAAATCACACTTATCATATCGCTCATAAAATTTTATAATTTTTTCTTCACTTCACTTGTGGAAAGAATACATTCTAATCAATTATATGAAAGTTTTCATATCGTTCTCTCATCAATATAGTGTCAACCATGTAGAAAGGTGTATTGCATTTTACATCATTTCTAAAATTGATGTAAAATATACAATATTACATATGATTTAAATACTAACCAATTTAAAAGAGCATTTCAAATAGCAAAACAAAAACATGTATAAGTGTTAGTTGAGTTTGTTAATAAAGGACTTATTACATCAGTTGTAACTTATTATTATTATTATTATTATTATTATTATTATTATTATTATTATTAATAGAAATCATTATTATAATAACAATATGTATATAAAAGAGTTACTCACAATGGATATGTGTGTAATCAATAAGTATTTGAGTTTAGATTTTCTTGAGTGATTAAGCTACTCAAGGGATGTAATAGAAGTATAGACTTTATGATCTACAAAAGTATATGATTTGTTTGTTTAGTTTGTAGTAATTATTGAGAAAAAATAAATTAATTCCCTGAAGTGAAAATTTATTATTGAATCTCTATAAATTTTGATGAGAGATTAGAGATTACACATATAAAGTGCTATTATTTTGTTGAACAAGTAATCTTCTTCCAGCAGCAGCAACAGGTTTATTCCAAACAAAACAGTCTAGAGATGCCTTAGTGTTCTTACATGGTCCAGCTTCAATTATGTCCCAAGAACACTTATGATTTTTATCACAATATCCATCTCGTTCCTGCATATATATGTCAAAATAATGATTTCCTTCTGACCATACAAAATGGCAAAAGTACAAAGTGCTCGAAAAGAAATTTTTGGGAAAAAAGCTAAAACTATATGTTTGGAAAACATTGATTTGGTGCACTCCAAGATCATTGTTTTTGTCTTTACACCGAAGAGCCAAATTTCTATTGGTCAAACGATTGGTCATTTCAACTGTTACTTCGGTGGGAAAAAGAGGAGCACCACTCACATCATACTTCAATTGCACACCAAGAAATATTGTTAACAACAAACAAACTACTGATGTAGTGTTGGAGATTGAAACCATTGTTGCTCTGAATTGTTCAAACTATTCCTATAATGTTTGTGTTTTTTAATGCAAACTATTCCTATAAAGTTTGCACCCATTTATAAACTATTGAAATGCCTCATCTCTAGTCGATGTTGGATCTCCAACACACCTGCTCACGTCGAGACTGCTCAACTAGTGCGTGGGACATATTGTTTAAGGGTGGTCTGATAGCACTCCAATAGCGAGCTCTGATATCATCTTAAGAAGTGGACTTTAAGCCCAACTTAACCTTACAAAACTGGTTTTGTAAGGTTAAGTTAAGGTTAATTTTCTCTTCTTAATAAATTATGAATAATTTAAGAATATTTTTTATTTTTTATTTTTATTTAAGTAAGATTTTAAATAATTTAAAATTTTCATTAATTTAAATTTCGAATAATTTTAGAATTTTCTTTATTTCAAATTTTTATTTACTTAGGATTTTGACTAATTTAATAATTTTATTTATTTCAAAATTTTGTTTAAGTAACTTTATGAATAATTTAACACATTTATTTAAAATATTTAAATAATCTAGAAATGTTCTTTATTTCAAATTTTTATTTATTTAAGTTTTTAAAAATTTTTAGAAATATTATTTATTACATATTCTCATATAAATAAGATTTGAATAATTTAAAATTTTAATATTTTTAAAATTTGAATAATATAGAAATGTTATTTATTTTAAATTTTTATTTATTTAGAATTTTGACTAATTTAACAATCTTATATATTTTAAAATTTCATTTAAATAACGTTTTAAATAATTTAATATTTTTATTTAAAATATTTAAATAATTTAGAAACGTTCTTTATTTAAAATTTTATTTAAGTAACGTTTTGAACAATAATTTAGAAACGTTCTTTATTTCAATTTTTTATTTATTTAAGATTTTGACCAACTTAATAATCTTATTTATTTTAAAATTTTATTTAAATAACGTTTTGAATAATAATTTAGAACCGTTCTTTAAATATTCTAAAAACAAATATGAAAATATTTAAAATCTTACTTATATAGAAATGTGGAATAAATAGAATTTGTAAATTATTTAAATAACATTCCTAAATTATTCAAAATTATAAATAAATAAAAAATTTAAATTATTCAAATCTTATCTATATAGAACTATGAAATAAATAATATTCCTAAATTTTACTAAATCTTAAATAAATAAAAATTTAAAATAAATAACATTATTCAATTAGTCAAAATATTAAATAAAGAACATTCCTAAATTATTTAAATATTCTAAAGAAAAATGTTAAAATATTCAAAATCTTACTTATATAGAAATGTGGAATAAATAGAATTCGTAAATTATTTAATAAATAACATTATTAAATTAGTCAAAATCTTAGATAATTCAAATATTAAATTATTCAAAATATTATTAAATAAAAATTTGAAATAAACAAGATTATTAAATTAGAATCCTAAGTAAATAAAAATCTAAAATAAATGATATTCTGAAATTATTTAAAATATTAAATAAATGAAAATATAATTTATAAATTTTAAACATTCATAATATGTATGTAAGCAGTATATATAGGCCTTTTTACCTGAGTTTGTATAAAAGAACTCAAACTTAATAGTAACAGTTTGAACAATTGAGATCAATGATGGTTTCAATCTCAAATACTACTGTTGTAGTGTGTTTGTTTTTAACAATATTTTTTGGTGTACAATTGAAGTATGGTATGAGTGGTGCTGCTCTTCTTCCCCACAAAGTGAGAGTTGAAATAACAAATCGTTTAACTGATAGACATTTGGTTGTAAAGTGCAAAGACAAGAAGAATGATCTCGGGGTTCATCAACTCAATGTTGGCGAAAAATATAGTTTTACCTTTTTACCTAGTTTCTTTTTTCGAACAACCTTGTACTTTTGTCATTTTACATGGTTGGAAGAAGATCATTATTTTGACATATATGTGGAGGATAGAGATACACAATGTGATCACAATGTGTGTTCTTGGGAAATATTCCCCAATGGACCATGTAGGATCCTTACCACAGGTCAAAAGTGCTTTAAATGGAGTAGATAAAAGCAAAGGCAGATTGCTTCTACAATAAAATAATAGTACTTTATCTCTGTAACATTTTCAACTCTTATAAAATTATGGAGATTCAACAATAATTGTTCATTATGGGAAATGAATTTACTTTTTCTTATCATTTACTATAAGCTTAACAAAAATAATAATACTTTTACCATCATAAATTCTTTTCCATCTCGTGTCCATCTAAATCTATTACTTTAATTTCATAGCTTAATCACTCACTAAAATTTAAATAGAAATAAATAAAAATTTTAACTTATTCAAATCTTAATTATATAGAAATATGAAATAAATAATATTTCTAAATTTTTCTAAATCTTAAACAAATAAAAGTTTAAAATAAATAAATAATTTTTTAAAATAAATAACAGTCATAAATTATTTAAATATTCTAGATAAAAATACTAAAATATTCAAAATATTACTTAAATTAAAATGTTAAAATAAAAAAGACTGTTAAATTATGTAAATAAAAACCTGAAAGAAATAATATTCCTAAATTAGTGAAGATTTTAAATCAATAAAAATATGAAATTATTCAAAATCTTGAATAAATAAGAACCTAAAACAAATAACATTTCTAAATTATTCAAAAATTATAAATAAGTAAAAAATTTAAATTATCAAAATCTTACTTATATAGAAATATGAAATAATAATATTCCTAAATTTTTCTAAATCTTAAATAAATAAAAATATTATTAAATTAGTCAAAATATTAAATAAACAAAAATTTAAATAAAGAAAATTCCTAAATTATTTAAATATTCTAAATAAAAATATTAAAATATTCAAAATTTAAATAAATGAAAATAAGTTATTTAAAATCTTCCTTAAATAAAAACTAAAATAAATAATATTATTATATTATTTAAAATCATAAATAAATAAAATATAAAATAAATATAATTTTAAAATTTTAAAATTCATAATATATATGTAAGCAGTATATATAGGTGTTTTTAACTGAGTTTTCATAAAAGAATTCAAACTTAATAATAACAATTTGAACAATCCAGAGTAAAACTTAATAATAACAATTTGAACAATTCGAGAGTAATGATGGTTTCAATCTTAATCTTCAACACTTCGACTATTTATTGTTAACAATATTTTTTTATGTGCAATTGAAGTGTGGTATGAATGGTAGTCCTATTCTTCCTGCCAAGGTAAGAGTTGAAATTACCAATGATTTAACTGATAAACATTTGGTTGTTCGGTGCAAAGATAAGCACAGTGATCTAGACTTGCAACACCTCATGTTATATAATAACATTTCTAAATTATTCAAAATTTTAAATAAATAAAAATATTAAATTATTTCAAATCTTGAAAAAAACAACTTGAAATAAATAATATTTTAAGTTATTCTAAATTTTAAATAAACAAAAGTTTTAAATTATAAAAATATGGAATAAATAAAATTAGTCAAAATCTTACTTACTAAAATATTTAATAAATATCATTAAATAATTTAATATTTTTATTTATTTAAATTAGTCAAAATCTTAAATAATTAAAAATATTAAATTATTCCAAATATTATTAAATAAATAGCATTAAATTATTCAATAAATAGCATTAAATAATTTAATATTTTTATTTATTTAAAATTATTCAAGAAATAGCATTAAATTATTCAATAAATAGCATTAAATTATTCAATAAATAACAATAAATTGTTTTAATAAATAACATTAAATAATTTAATATTTTTATTTATTTAACATTATTCAATAAATAGCATTAAATTATTCAATAAATAGCATTAAATTATTCAATAAATAGCATTAAATTATTCATAAATCACATTAAATTATTTAATAAATAGCATTAAGTAATTTAATATTTTTATTTATTTAAATTAGTCAAAATCTTAAATTATTCAAAATGTTAAATTATTCAAAATATTATTAAATAAAAAATTGAAATAAATAAAATTATTAAATTAGTCAAAGTGGCATACATATATGTGTAATCAATATATATAGGTGTGTTTATTGAGTTGCATAAAAGAATTCAAACTTTATAGTAACAGTTTGAACAATTCAGAGCAATAATGGTTTCAATCTTCAACCTAGTTGGTTTGTTGTTAACAATATTTTTTGGTGTGCAATTGAAGTGGGGTGTGAATGGAACTCCTATTCTTCTCGTCAAAATAACAGTTTGAAATTACCAATGTTTTGACTGATAGACATTTGATTGTTCAGTGTAAAGACAAGCACTATGATTTGGGGTTGCAGCAACTCAATGTTCGCGAAACATATAGTTTTAGATTTTATCCTGCATATTTTTTGTCAGACAGTTTTGTACTTTTGTCATTTTGTATGGTTGGAAGGAGATCATCATTTTGACGTATATGTCTAGTCTCGATATGGATATTGTCATCATGATAAGTGTGTTTAGGATATCGTTGCTACTGGACCATGTAAGAGCAATAGCGAAATTGGAGATTGCTTTCCATGGAATACACCTAATGCTGAAAGAAGATTGTTTGTACAACAAAATAATAACATTTGATATGTGTAACCCTCTCATCTCTCTTAAAAAATTATGGAGATTCAATAATAGTTGTTCACTCTAATGAATTAATTTACTTTTTTTCAGCCATTACTATGAATTAAACAAATAAATCATATATTTTCCATCTTAGTTTATTTTCATTTCTAGGTGGAAGAGAGTGACTTTTTTACTTAAATAATATTCTTTTATTTTTTATTTCTGTCAATAATACTCTTTATTCTTTAATTACTCAAATAACATTCTTTATTTTTTTAATTCTTCAAATAACACTCTTTTTTATTTTTCTTTTATTTATTTTATATATATATATTTTTTGTATGGTTATATCAATTATGTTATTTTTTTATTTATTTATATTTTTCTTTTTACGGACACTTCAATTGTGTTGTTTTTTTAAGAGTTATTAAAAAATTGAATTATTAGTTGATTAAAATTAAATAAAAAATAATATAAAAATAATTGAATTAAATTTTCTTAAAAAAATTAAAACAAAGAGAATAAAATAAAATATTTTATAGATTTTTTTAACTAATTAATCATAATAGAAAAATAAATGATAAATTATTTTATTTTATATTTTATAATAAATTTAAATTTGTCATAATATATTATATAAAGATATTTGATAAAGATATCTTTTGATTTTTTTATAAATATATCATTTGATATTTGATAAAGATATCATTTAATTTTTTATAAAGATAAAATTTGATTTTCAATAAAGACGTAATTGATTTTTTATAGAGATAAAATTTTGTAATTGTATTTTGTATTAAAATTGAAATCAGAAGAAAAAATTATAATAAATTATAAAAATGTTATTTGAATTAAAAATTGCATTTTTATTTTGTTAAAAATGATATAAATAATTAATAGCAAAAATAAAATAAAGTTTATGTAAAACGAAACATAATCATAGATGAGAAGTGGATGCTCTAGCAATGTTGGAACATGTTCTCTTTGTGTTAATTTTTTTAAGAAAAATGAATTCAATTATTTTTATATTTTTTTATTTAATTTCAATCAATTAATAATTAAAATTTTTAATAACTCTTAAAATAATAACACAATTGAAGTAACTGTAAAAAAACAAAATATAAAATAAATAAAAAATAACACAATTGATATAAACGTACAAATAACAAAAAAAAAACAAAAAAAGAAAAATAAAGAAGAGTGTTATTTGATAAATTTAAAGAATAAAAAGTGCTACTAAGGAAAATAAAAAGTAAAAGAGTATTATTTAGGTAAAAAAAGTCAATTCTTATATATATATATATATATATATATATATATATATATATATATATATATATATATATATTCTTATTATTGTTATGATGATTTCTATAATTAATAATAATAATAAGTTACAACGGATGTAATAAGTCTCTTTCAAAATTAATTAACAACGATACACACTTTTGTTTTTGTTTTACTCTTTTAATTGTTTTTTTAAATTGGTTAATATTTATATCATATGTAATATTTGTATATTTTACAACACTTTTTGAACTCATATAAAATGTTGTTAGTGATATAATGAATGTGATTGATATTTAAATTTTTAAGTAATAAAAATAACTTAAAATGAAATATGATTAATTTGTTGAATTTGAGTGATAAATGTTTATTTTTAAATTGTTAAAAATGTGTAATTAAAAAATTTGTAAAAAATTAAAATAAATTTATAATTAAATATGATTAATTTGTTAGATGTCAAGTGTTTTTTAATATATGAAAAGATTATATCTTTGTATTTTGTGGTTAAAATTAATTAAGTAACTAGGAGCTCATTGAACTTAACTTGTAAAGTGAGACCAGTACTCTATGGTTCATTTCAATTCTCGTTCTCTCTATATGCTTCAACACATACATGTAATCAATATTTTGCAATAGCAAAAAATCTTAATAAAAGATCATAGAAAAGAAAGGGAGATTTCTTACTTATGAAAAGGTTATTGGACTCTTGTGCTCTAGAATTGTTTTTTGAGAGAAAAATAAAGATGATCGTATTCAGCTCCTTTACAAGTGAACGTGTGGTGGAATTTAAACCATATGTAATATTTTTTTTAAATTATTAAATTAGTCAAAATCTAAGATTATTAAATCAGTCAAAATGATAAATAAATAAATAAATAAAAATCTAAAATAAATAACATTCTTAAATTATTCAAAATTTTAAATAAATAAAAATATTAAATTATTCAAAATCTTACTCAAATAAAAATATAAAATAAATAACATTCCTAAATTATTCAAAACTTTAAATAAATAACATTCTTAAATTATTCAAAACCTTAAATAAAGAAGGATTTTAAATTATTAAAAATTATAAATAAACTTTTGAAATAAATAATAGTTTTAAATTATTAAACAAAATTCTTTTCAATCCAAAAGTAACTTGAGCTGCAGTTGTCAAATGATGGATTGGACTTAGATTGTTCCTGGAATTAAAGTTGTCTCGTCAAAGTGATAATTCACGTATTGAGTGTTAACTTACATGTAGTTTATATTCTCTTATCCACCATATCTAATTGTTGCAGATATACCTTTGACCACATTGTTAAATAATCATCATGCATGTGCCTACGCAACACCTTAATTTTCAGTAGCAACATAATGACTATGAATATTGTCTTATAAATATATAAATATGAATATAATTTAGCTGCATTTAACTTATGATTATAAGTTTATTCCAATTAATTTTCAAGATGAATAACACGTGTTTATTTAGCTACTTCATTAACTTTTTCTGAGTTAATAAGAATGAACAACATATCCTTCCATTTATACTAGGTCCCCTCACTTAACAACTTTCCATTATTATAATTTTCCATTTTTATAATAATTGTACAACAATTTTGTGTATCAGGAGGTTATAGTAAAGACTAATATGTATGCTATATGACACGAGAAGAAAAAGTACATGGTTCAATTAAAAAAGAAAAAAACAACATTACTAAAACAAAATAAATAAATTAAATCATTGGTGTTTTAAAATCGAAATTTCTTATTAATATTGTATTGTCATAGGATGTAATAGTGTATCATTTTGATATTACATATATTTGGAAATCCAAATATTTTTTATTTCTCCTATCAAATTAAAAGGTAATTTTACTTTACTATTCTAATTATTTTAACAAGAAAAAAATATAATATCCTAAACTCAATTATTGAAAAGTATAATATTATCATTATTTAAAGACCAATATAATGGCTATTTTTTAATATTTGTATATTTGGTCACTAAATTAGTTATAATGAAATTGGTCACTAAATTGGTTTTAATTAAATTAATCATTAAATTAGTTTGAATTTATGAAATTGGTCATTAAATTAGTTTCATTACAACCATAAGTAAATAATATTTTAAGTTATTCAAAATTTTAAATAATTTTTTTAAAATTATTTAAATATAGAATAAACAAAATTAATCAAAATCTTACTTACTAAGATATTTACTAAATATCATTAAATAATTTAATATTTATATTTATTTAAAATTATTCAATAAATAGCATTAAATAATTTAATATTTTTATTTATTTAAATTAGAAAAATCTTAAATAATTAAATATATTAAATTATTCAAAATATTATTAAATAGCATTAAATTATTTAATAAATAGCATTAAATTATTTTAATAAATATCATTAAATAATTTAATATTTTTATTTATTTACAATTATTCAATAAATAGCATTAAATTATTCAATAAATAGAATTAAATTATTTAATAAATGGCATTAAAAAATTTAATATTGTTATTTATTTAAATTAGACAAAATATTATTAAATAAATAGCATTAAATTGTTCAATAAATAGCATTAAATTATTTTAATAAATAACATTAAATAATTTAATATTTTTATTAATTTAAAATTATTCATTAAATAGCATTAAATTACTCAATAAATAACATTAAATTATTTAATAAATAGCATTAAATTATTTCATAAATAACATTAAATAATTTAATATTTTTATTTATTTAAATTAGTCAAAATCTTAAAGAATTAAAAAATTAAATTATTCAAAATATTATTAAATAAAAAATTGAAATAAATAAAATTATTAAATTAGTTAAAGTGGCATACGTACATATAGGTGTAATCAATATATATAGGTGTGTTTATTGAAGCAACTCAAACTTTATAGTAATAGTTTGAACAATTGAGAGCAATAATGATTTCAATCTTTAACACTACAGTAGTTTGTTTAGTTTGTTTGTTGTTAACAATATTTTTTGATGTGCAATTAAAGTGTGGTGTGAATGGTAGTCCTATTCTTCCTACCAAAGTAACAGTTGAAATTATCAATCGTTTGACTGATAGATCTTTGGCTATTCGGTGTAAAGACAAGCACCATGATGTGGGGTTGCAACAACTCAATGTTGGTGGAAAATATATCTTTAGCTTTTATCCTAATTATTTTTTGCCGACCATTTTATTCTTTTGTCATTTTGTATGGTTGGAAGGAGATCATCATTTTGACATATATGTCCAGTCTCGAGATGGATATTGTCATCATGATAAGTGTGCTTGGGATATCGTTGCTACTG
>Ga0099824_1002867_pt1 | contig 25208 bp, 9 predicted proteins | sample SiratrowhiteBW_FD_76837 | JGI IMG/M metagenome (GOLD analysis project Ga0099824, IMG submission 76837) | Root nodule microbial communities of legume samples collected from California, USA - Siratro white BW | ecosystem: Host-associated > Plants > Roots > Nodule | place: USA: California...
AAACCTTAAAAGGTTTCATTCAAAATAGTCCCATTCTTGAATTCAATTGAAACAGTTTTATTGTTCAAATTCATTAAAAACCTGTTAAAAAAGTGTTAAATTAAAAATAGGCTTTGACCCAAAAAAACGGAAAAAAAAAAAAAAAAAAACACACACACACACACACACTATAACAGATAAATTCACTAACACGACCAAGAGAGAGAGGGAGAGAGAAAGACCTAACGAGCTTCATGGTGAATCGAAGAGTATGACTCCGTTTGCTTCTCTATTCTCCTTCTGTGAACCAAAAAAAAAAAAAACAACGGTGTGAATTGAGCAAATTATAATAATAATAATAATAATAATAATGCAGAAACTTAGAAGGTAATGGAATCGATTCAATTCAGACGAAACGAAAGAAGAAATAACGGAGAAGTTTACGGTGACTTACCTTCGGCGGCGGCCACCACGACGGCAGCCAGGGTTTTAGGGCAAAAATTGAAGGGGAGAGAGACAGAGAGTCGAAGAAGAGGTTCTTTTGTAAGGGCTTAAGGGATAAATTTGTGATTTTGAATTTTGAATTTCCGAACAAATTAACGAAAGGGATAATAATATTATCTGCATTTTTTTTATTTATTTTGGCTTCTATAGCTTAATTTGGATGCAACTTTGGCTCGTTAATTTTCAATGTATTTACTATCTATTTAAAAACTGTTGCTTGAAATTCACAATTTTGTTTTTTTAGTTTGATTCAAATAGTTTGTATACTTTTTTATTATATACATATTTTAGTATCACCTCACACGTCCATTAAATTTTTCTTATCTATTGAATAAACTCCTAAATAAAAACTTGCATTAGTCTTGACTGGGGAAAAATGGAAAAGAGATAGAGAAAGCAAAATATAATAAAAAGTTATTTTATTGTAGAAAAAGTTTAAATTTTAATTTTTGTTTAGTTCAATGGTAGATATGTATTTTGGTTATGTCAAATCAATAATTGGTTGAATTCTAAAAGTTATTAACTGATTTTACTAAAGATATAAAAATACTAAAAGTCCTAAAGAGATTAAAAAAAAGAACCTTCCTAATTTAATAATGACGATTGAATGTATTTTATTCTAAAACAAGTTATTAATGAATTTCCACTCCGTCAATAAAATAATACGTTCATAATTTTATAAGAGTTTAAAAATGTTAAAAAAGGGCAAGAAAAATAAATATAATATATATATATATATATATATAAATATATATATATCAAAGCAAACTATTTTTAAAATGTAAGCCTGCAGCGCGACCCATTGATACCAACAGGTCCAAATGTGAAGCCCATAATGTTCTTTCTTTTTGCACTTTCATATTTCTTTCATACACTCCCCATTTTTAGAAAGACAGACATATTCTTTTAATTATTTTTTTCAGTCTGAGTCTCTCCCATGTTTATAAGCGTGATTTTTGCTTTTAAAAGATATTGTAAATAAAAATTAGTGGAACATTTTTTTAAGTCGATAAACCTATTCAAATTCGTTAATAATCATGTAGTATCACTTTATGACTAAATATATTTTTATATACAATTATTTAATTATTGATTTTGAATTTAAAGATAATAACGCTCTCATATCCACAATTAACATGTTGTAGCCTAAATTTTAAAAATATTAATTCTCAAATCTATAACAAAACACCATTGTATTTAAATTTGAATGTAATAATAGACATAATAATTTCAATTAAAAACTAGTATGCCAATATCAATTTGTAATGGAAAAAATAGATTGAATATAAAAAAAAATGAATTAATTGAAAGAGGAAGATCTTTATAATAAAAAATAAAGTACTCAAATTTGTTATTTGGAAATAAATCATATAAAAAAGTTATTATTTCCAAGATATATTTTTTTATGGAAGAAAAAAACTACTAATTATAAATGGACGGCAAACGAAAAGTGGGAAAGATGGAAGCCACTTTCACACTCGCGGGGTAGTGCGTGGGGTCGCAACATTATTGAATTTTAACCAAACCAACATCATAAGAATCATTGTTTTTTTATTAATTTAAAAACTATGAATAGTTTTGACTTTAAAATAGTGTAATACGATTAATGAACTTTAAAACATATCTATTCTTCTGCTTCTTCTTTTTTTTTTTTTACATGTTTGATTCAATTCATTTTATAGCAATTTACCTATTTTTGATCAAATTTTGGAGGACTCTTAAGCTTTGATATTCTTCAAGTGGAGGAGACATTTTGTTGGCCAGTCAAAGACGTAAGTTGGAAGCAAAAATATGATTAAATGTACGACAAACAAAAAAATCCACCAAGCCAACGTCACAACTTGTTGCAAAGAACATAAAAATACAATAATATTTGAAATTATGAACAATCTTGTCTAATATGATTCCAATTTGAAAAACGTGTTTTGGTTATACAGAGAAGCTTAATAAGTGCCAATTTTGACTTGGTGACTTACTTTTATAAGAAAATCTTATGGTAGTCCAATAGCAATAATTCAATAAGATAAATCTTAATGTTGCCTAACAAATTGTGAGTTAACCTTAATTTAATCTTGTAAAACTAGAGTTAGCTTAATTTACATACTTCAATATAAAATATTTTTAACATGATCATATTTGATATAGATTTTATGCTTAGAACATAGGAAAGGTAAAATCATTGGCGAACCCGACACTTCCATTAAATAATGATATCTTCATGGCGCCAAATACGCAAACATAACAATTACAGTTGGTGGAAATCCACACGCGACAAAAACTAACTTAAATCGATAAATAAAAAATAAAATAAATAAATAGCCATTAATTATTGTTTCAATCATTTTATTTTTTTAATTAATTCAATGCATTGAAATCAAATTCCAAAACAAAACCAATATTTTACTTAGTTATCCAGAGTTTTCAGGAGGAATAGTTGCTAAGTATCCCTTTAGGCATCCACATCTCTTTTTTTTGATCTGATTGATGTTTATGTCGGCTGTGTCCTTTTCCTTCATGGTATGACAAAAACTGGGTTGCCACCATTCATGAATTTAATACCCCAATTTGCTTTCTTGCAAAAGGAGGCTACCCTGATTGGTTTTGTTGCATGCAATTAAGTTTCTGGGTTACGGGCACCCGCATAATCCAAAAAGGTCTCACTTTTCAAAGGATTGTTGTCAGAGAAGGTTCTTTGTTTTTGCATATAATTCTTGTGTTTCTCCATCTTCTCTTGGTTCTCCTTCTTGAATCTTGATTGTGATGATGATCTGTGAGTCTTTATTGAGGGGTGAGTTTTGTAAAGTCATGATTTTGTTGGGATCTTGATTTGCTTGTGCTTTTGTTAAAGAGGTTTCTGTTTTTTATTTTTGTTTCTAGTGGGATAGAATCATTCTGTTTCCTTATTATGTTTTTATGAATTGAAGAACGCTATTATTTCTTTTTTGGCTCTTTCCAATAATCACACTTTGTGTCGATTACCTGAGTGCTTTACACTGTTTCTTTGCTGTCAGTGATTGAACACAGTTGAATCAGATTCATTGCCAGGTTGATTTGATGATTTCTTCCTCCTGTATGCTTTTATTTTAAGATTATTGTATTTTTTTTTTTCATGTTTTGCAATGTTGATTTTGTTAGGCCGATTATAATGAAGAATATGCTTTAGGTTATGATTCCTTCCCTATATGAGATTCTTAATTGCGTTTATTTTTTTCTGAAATTGTACTGTTTTTAATGTCTTTTCTGCTTACTTTTTTTAGGTCTGTTTTGCTGATAGAGCATTAAAATCATTCCCAGGAAGTGTTGAAGGATAGGAAGCTCTAGATTCTACACCACACCTATTTTATTAATCCTTTTGGTCTACAACAGATGAGATGTAATAAAGAAGGTTGGTTTGTGATGTGATTCTTCCTGCTTTGGCTTCACTGTTTGAAAAGGAAAGAGATGGCCTAATAGATTATATTTATCACTTTTAATTTATTGTAACAGGTATTGTGATTTATTGCAGACAGTTTCATTGCTTTTCAGGGAGTGCTCGTGTTCTAGTGTATCTTGTAGAGTAATAATTGCAGAATGGAGTCTAAAGAACCACCAAGTGTTATTTTAAATTTAATGGGTCTTGATAAGGTGCCTACCCTACATCCTGTTAGAGATAAACAGAAAGTGCTCTCTGAGAATTACCAGCAGAAAGTTGCTTCCATTGGTGTCAGAAAGAAGCGTTCATCTCAGCAGCAGCAGCAGCATTCCTTTGAAATGAATACCAATGAAAAGGACAGATCTGAGGATGTTCTTGAAGTGGTCAAAGCTCTCAGGCGAAGTAAGCATCATAACCCATCAAATGGAAATGGGAAAGAGAATCCTGGTTCTAGCAAAAATTCTCATTTGGCTGATGGGCTGCTCCAAGAGATATATTATCCTGAAAGCACGAAAGCATATCCTGAAAAGCGAGATAGAAAGAAAGTATCCTATCACATGAATTTTGGTAAGCCAAGTTCAAGATCTTTAAGTAAAATTTCCGAGGAGATTTATATGCAATCTGGAAATGTTGCTAAAAGAGTTTTAGATACTGCTTCAAGTTCTTTTTTCAGAGGGAATATAGTATTTGCCAATGATATGCTGAAGCCTGCTTCAAATACTTCAGTTAATGAGATCCAATTCAATTCCCCAATCTTCTGTTCAGATGGTTCATGTGATCAAGACTGTACACATAACCAAGTGCCTATGATTTCTGAAAAAGGAAATGGAGCAAGAAATTTGAATCATCAAAGTGGATATAGTAATGATAGAATTAAATTGGGATGTAAGGCTGGTGATAATTATAGCTTTGCTAGAAGAGTGCCAAGACCTCCTTGTTCAGCTTCAGTTATTGCGGATAATTGTGGAACTGTGAATCACGATATCTTGTTTCAGAGATATTGGGGTTTGAGAAAAAGGGCATCTGCAAATTGGTCATCATGGAATAGTAAGAATCAAAATAATGACCAGAAAGAATGTTTGGAAGATGTGAACCTCAGTTCTGGCAGTGAGAAATTCCCTTCTTTTTCCTCATATTTCAATAGTGATCATACTGAAGAGAATTGTGTCAGTTACAATTCAGAGAAGAGATGTTATGAGAAGGATTTGTCTGATAAGATAACTATGCCTCCTCAATTGACAAGTTGTAGTTCTTCTCCCACCTTTATAGACAGACAGATCTTGCAAGAGAGATGCCTAATGAGTGATGAAGTGAAGAACAAAAAGTATGAAGATAGTAATTTGTGTAAGCAAAATGTGGTGTCTCCTGATTCATCAGTTGAATTCTTGGAATCTGATACAACAGCAGAGGTTGTTGACAGAACACATGGTCCTACCAAACATCAATCTAAATCAACAGCCTTCATTTTATCACAAGAAATTGATTGTTTGAATCATACTTCATATGCTTCAAAGCAACAGGTTTGCTTTTTCTTTCTCATTCAGGTGTCAGAATTTGTATATTTAATGGAAACTTACATGAATTGTCCATAATAGAGTATTATTATTGTTTCAAGTGTGCTCTATATTTTATTACTTTACCAATAAATGAAAATACCCAAATGCATGTGACTTTCTAAAATGTAGTCCTTCAATGCATGAGAAATATTAGAAATTTTATTTTCTCGTTCAATATTAAGTGATCACATGAGGAAGTTTCTCTGTGCTTAATAGTTCCAGCAGTGTAAATACCCCCTCAATAACTGTGGCTACTGGGCTGTGTAAAGTAATGTTTTTCTTTTGAATCCTGACTTCTGATATTTGCGTTACCCTTTTGAATATATGGAAGCTAGATTTATTGAGTAGGGTTGTATTATGTATTGGTTATATTTGATTGATGCAAAACATATTATAATGCAAAAGGAATTATTTATGACTAAATTTTATACCACTAATTATTGAAGTAATTGAACTATAAATCTAAGGGAAATGCAAGTACAAGAGGCATTGGACATAAACATTGATTGCTGAGTTTTAGTTTTCATGTCAATTTTGATGTAGTTTAGTTTTAGAAGTTAATGCTGCATCGTTAATTTCCTAGGTAACATTTCCAGGTATCTTAGTTAATATAAAAGAGTTGTTTTCTACTAAATACTTTTCATATCTAACTTCTTGAGTTGGTACCTTGACTTTTCTTTTTATATGTTACATATAATTTTTGATTTCTTTGTAATTATTGTTATTTCAGTTATGTCAAGTTTTTTCTCCAGGTGGTTTCACTACTGAATTATGTTGTTGCTTTGTATTTTTCTTAAATTACAGGATTCATCAGATTATTTTCAAGAAGATTATCATCCTCTTGGTAGCTCTGAGGAGTCATATGAACCTAGTCCAATCTCTGTTTTGGATCCCTTATTTGGGGAAGACATTGAATCCAGCTATAGTGGTGATCATGCATGTGGTATATAATGATTCTGCTGTGGCATTTTGTCTACACATCATTTGAAATCAATGCTTTTATTTCTTAGTTTCTCTCCTTTTAGTTTGGTATTAATTACAAATGTACCATTGTTAATTTCAGATTCCTCTGAAGTAGATGATGAAGAATATGGTTTGAATGTTTCAAGTGATGAAGATTGTGGGAATGAATATATACATAACTCTCAAGAAAAGAAAGATATAACAGGATTGTTTAGAGCAGAAGAAAGTAGGAATTTTTCATATGTTGTTGAGGTTTTAACCGAGGGAAGTATAGTTAATAGGAGCTTGTTTACAGACTGTTCTACATGGCACTCTTCACAATGTCCTATTAGCCCTTCCGTCTTTGAAGTCCTAGAAAAGAAATTTGGTGAGCAGCAGCTTTGGAGGAGATCTGAGAGGAAACTGCTCTTTGACCGTATCAACTTAGGGTTGCTACAGATTCTTCAGACATATTTGTATATTCCAAAGTGGGAAAAGTCAACATCAAGAAGATTGAATGCTGAACCAAGCCAGGACATGATTGAAGATGAGATGTGGGGGTTGCTTGTTGCACAAGAAAAGAAAGCTAGTAATGAGTTAGCAGACAATACACTTGAAGGAAAAATTAGTTGGATAGAACTAGTTCAAGATGTTGAAGATATTGTTACAGAGATTGTTGAGTTGTTAACAGAGGAGCTTGCAAACGAGATAGTTACCTCTGATGGTTTTTGAAAAGTGTAGTTGTGTGCGGCTATTGCATTTTTTATATTATGTGCAATTAGTGTATAGTTTGATTGAGTGGATTTTGAGAGGTTGATTGAGTCAATTTTGAGAATATGAATTAGGACATAGGTATTTGAAGAATTGAGTTAGCCTATAGGTATAGACATTCTTTTCTATGGAACAATATTGTTTTCATTTGTATAAAAAAAAAGATCAGTATATTGAAGTGTTCTTCAATCATTTTTTTTTTCAGAAACACTTTCATTTAAATATTTAAACACAATTATTTAGTTGCTCAGTTTGCTTTTATAATTTTCCATCTTGTATATAATCTTCTTTTCTTTTTTCTCTTCATCATTTCTTGTCCTCTTTCAGTTTACTGTAAGCATTTTTAAAATTAGAAGGGTTTTAAGACCAGCTTTTGGATGGCCAAAACCATATCATTTCTTATCTTGTGTACTATCTTACATTACTATATCCTCCTTTCTACAACAATCTTATTGATGGGTTGGGATCAAGTATAGGTTTCTGTTTGTTAACTAGATAACTACATAGGTAACTTAAGACTATCATCAATGGGCTGAGTAACTTAAAACTATCAATAGTATGGGTTGTTTATTAATGAAATAACTAGCTGAGTAACTTAAAACTATCAATAGTTTGGGTTGGGAGGCCCGCCTTTGAGAGTTCTGCATAAGTAAGCAGCGTCTACTCAAGGCCAGCCTATAACCCCTACAAAAATTTTTGCACATCAGAATGAGTGCTGCAAGCAGCTCCCACTGCTTGCTTTGTTTTCCTTACTCATTAGTTTAAGGCAAGTTTCAATGAAAATAGTTTCCTCTTATTTATATACTGGATATTGGGTCTACACATGTACCCAACCAATGTGGGACTTATTTTCATTACAGTTTTGTGTTGTTCATGTCAGTGGATTTAAGCTCTATTCCATAAAGTTTCCACCCTCTCTATTTTTCACTATTCTTTTCAAAACAATCTCAAAAAATATATTCACAGTCTTTTCATAATCTATTTTAATATTATGGCATTTTTTTTCCTGCTTCTTCAATTACCTCAATTTCGTACACCTATTCATAATTTTCGTAGTTTAGTAAATACAGTGTAGTTCTCCAAAATACTTTGGCATGATTATTTCTCTAAAAATTATTATTTAGAATAACATTTTTATTTTATTTCTCACGTTCCACTCTACCAGCAAAATCTTAATTAAGGAAGAATATAATATTGGTATTGGTGATGGTGAGAGTTGATTTAAAAATGGTGTCTTGAGAGGCTGAAGTGAGCATCATTGGATGGGACAGGAAAATGTGTGAATGACAAGGTTTTAGCTGTCATGAATTGGAGTTCGATCTTAGTACTACCTGTTTCATAAGATTTTTTTCAGTTTTTGATTCCCCTAGTATTCTCTAGCACTCGTGTTTCACAAATTCATGTCAATTTTCATGTCAGGTCTTCCTGCTTCAATCTCCTCTTATTTCACCAGCTTCCGTACACTAATACAAAATATCGTGTACATTGTTTTGTATTTTACCTTATTTATTCCTAGCCAATACATTGCAATGCAAAATTCTTCTTCGAAGTTTAAACTATTATCTAAGACAATGATAAGTTAACAAACTAATTTACAGTTTTCTTGTTTTAAAATTAAAGTGAAAAAATATTTTTAAATATTATTTCTTATTTTATTAATTGATATAGAATAATTTAGTATGTAAAGATAATAATTATTTTAATCTACCTAATTAGAAATATTAACTAAAAATTTATAAAATATTTATATAATTATATATATTTGAAAATAATAATATTAAATTTATAAAAAAACTAGTGAATTGATAGTCTATAGAACAAAATAAAGACGTTATTTTTCTATTGAAAAGTTATAATTGACATTTTTACTCATTCATTTAAAAAATAATAGTGTAGGTATAGTGTTATAGGTAATCTTATTTGAATATTTACTTTCACATCCTACTAAGCAAACTTGAATTCCTTTCTTTGTAAGGAATTTCTATATTTTGTTAATAGTTTTTTTTTTATAATTATAAATGTGATTCTTAAAATTTCTATCTTTTTAAATAACAATAATAATTAGTATCAAAACGGTCAATATCACTAGTTTAACACTAATGAATTAGAAATTATTATAAGTAATATTAATTATCACATGGGAGAAATAACTGATATCAAAATTATTAATATCATTAATCTAATTTTCAAAAGGACAATTGCTCAAAAAATATTATTGTAAATAACATATGTAACTGAGGTCATATAAACTCATTCATAATCAAATTATAACATTTAAACTATTATGCTATTAAATAAATAAAAAATCGCTACATAACAAATTGAATATTTAATGTATAATTTAAGACTTGAGTGGTGGTGTTATATGTATTTTATAAATTAGTTGGATATGATAAAATTGAGCCTTCGAAAGACAACAATATAGTTAACCTTACGAATGCAAATATATAGGATGAATGACATTCATTCTATTTATTCAAAGACTGAAAGTAAATTTTGTATTCTAGACTTGTTTCGATTCTTTCTTCCATTATTGGATTTGCCATGTAAGCGTTGAATTCCTTTTTTAATTTCTACCTCTTACTTTTTTTTCTTGGGGTGCATTATATTTTATATTTTATGGAACTTTCTTGTAAATATTTGAAAAACTTTTAACATTTGCATTAAATTTTTCATTTTTTTTGTAAATTTGTAGAAAATATGCATAAAAGTTCTATAGTGATTGTTTAACCATCTCTATTCAAGAAAGTTGTACGAATGTATATCAACCTATTCCTTCCTTCTTCTTTTATTGTTATTATAGATTTCATATGTCTAACCAAAGTTAAATTATAGATTTCATATGTCTAAACAAAGTTAACGAGAGAAAATAGTTTTTCTAATTTCTTAAAAGTCAAAACATAAATCTTTTAAGTGAAATTCAAGTTTTACTTAATCTTAAACATTGGTTTTGAAAACATGTCATATTTGAATGCATCTTTAGTTAATATAAAATTTAAATGATTGAACTAAAAGAAATATCTTACTATAGTTCTTGAATGATCTGAAAAAGGCATGACCTACCATAAAGAGAATCAGAGATAGGTTAAATTATAAGGCTAGTGGAAAAAGATTTGGAATTTTCCGAAATGAAAACTTGAAGACAGCATCCTTTGTACTCATACCAGTTTTGCACATTTATTAAGTCCAAAGCATGATTATGATAGGTCCCTAGATTTTTACATATAATCCAAAATTTTGATAATTGCTCTTACCTTAACACACAACTAAAGACATTAGAGACTATGATTCAACTCCTTCTTGTACGGACTACTTATGTATATGTACTAAAGGCAAAAAAACCAGTATTTTTGTTTGCCCATGTCTAAAATTATCATTTTTTTAGATGAAAGATCTTAGTTTGAGGTTCCTGTTCCATGGAGAGACCATTGGTTGAAGAGATTACAAAATTGCATGATTTGTCCTAGCTAGACATGGCTGTTACATAGCCACTAGCCACTCCATGGTTGCAGATAAGCAATGAGACAAACAACAAGAGAAGAGGAATCTCACTTTCTACACACATATCAATGTAATACAAGACCTAAACAAACACCTACATTTCACGGATTTCAAACCCTTCTCTATGTCGTTTTCCCTCTTCTGTGTCTATTTCTGCATGTTGGTTGATGAATTCTACATGCCAATTTCATTTACAATACTTAATTTTCAGAAATGTTTTATGACCACTGCACCTGGAGTAATCAAGGGAATCTTTCTCCGGTCCCACGTGTGTTTTAAGGTTTTCAAATTGTCATGTTTGTATATGTAGATTTCTTATTCATTTGTTACTTTATAATATTTTTTATGTTTCATCTTAAATGTTGACAACATCATTAAAAGTTAATTACCATATTTAAGATATTATCTCACTTAAAATTTTATTATGATTTATTATAATTTGTTCTTAAAATACATCTCAAAAAATTAAGAAAGATAAAGATGTTTAAATTGACTTTAATACTTACTTGTGTACTATCTCAATATCCGACCCCTCTGATTCACCACCAGCACTATAATGTAAATATACTGACCAACTAAGAATACTCGACAAAAACTATCTATTACTTCAAAATGATTTTACATTTTACCTCTCTTAAAGATCACGACGTTAACAATCGAATAAAGTCCCGAAAATCTTAAGCTAATAAAGGTTAAAATCAGCTAATCTGAAATAACTTGACCATCAAAATTCATTCGACTAGAATTTCAAACAGGAAAGAAGCTTCACGACCAACTCGAGAATTACGAATATTTTAAATAATTATACAAGTAAATTAATTTTATAATAATAACTTTTAAACTATATGACTCTATTAAATATATCAAAAATATCATGGAGAATTATGCTGACACTTAAAAAAAGTTGCTAATGTGACATGGTGTTAAATAATTTTGTTGATAGTTATTTTACAAGTGGTCAAAGTGTCACGAATAAATGAGCATTTTGTAAAGTTGATGCGTGTGGTGTGTTCATGTCCTTACTTAGGATATGTGCTTCACTGATTCAGACCTATGCATTGTCTTTTTTTTTTAGTCTCCAATGTCGCATATATGCATATCAATACAAGAATATATACATAAACCAATCAGCATTTGCCACACCAAGGATTTCAAATTTCATATTCATCGGATGAAAACTAGACAAGTGAACACTGCCTGAAAATATTGAAATAGAATCAAAACCTCGTAGGGGAAGGTGGCTAAAGATCCATGGCTTTCAGTTCTCACAAGTGGAATCTTTCTCCATTAGCCAGGTGACAAGTGGAATCTTTCTTCAGCAGCCAGGTGTCAATGAAGCTGGTCTCTTGGAAGTTCTGCAACATTTAAGATGAATGGTAAAAATTTGAATTTAATTAATAACCTGTTCAACTAGTCTTGTAAGTACTTAAGGAATAAGAAAAATAATTCAACTTGGTCAACACCCGATTTTGTCCAGATAATTATTTTTAAATTAAAATATGATAATAAAAATAATTTTTTTTAAAAAAATAATAACATAAAAAATATTTATTAGTTTAAGTTTTCTTGAAAAATAATGATAACAATAAAAAAATAAAATAAAAATAATAAATTTGAATTTTTCCATTAATAAAAATAAAGAAAATGAATTTTTCTATTAAAAAAATAATAAAATAATTAATTAATAATAAAAAAATGAAAATAACAAGAAAATAACAAAAATATTTTAATTTAAAACAACAGCATCTGAAAATTAATAAATAAATAATGAATAAAAAATAATAAAAACAAATATAACAATAAAATAACTACTTATATACTTGATTTGCAAGTTTTAAAATAAATATATAAAAAAAATTGTTTTACTTAAATAAATAAAATAAAAATAGAGTAGTTTAGATTTGTCTGTTAATGTTTTAAATAAATAATTAAAAAAATATATAACGGAAAAAACAGAAAAAAACAGGAAAAAGAGATGGTCTTTAATAAAAGGAGGGAACATTGAAGAGATAAAGGAGAGAACGAGGGAAGAGAAGTGAGAAAAATAGAGAATCGTGTATTGAGAATAGAGAGAGAAGAAAGCATAGAAGAAAAATATCAGCTTATTCAAGCACCCAGTTATGATGACTCGATTGAATTCTTAAAATGGTGGTTCGCACCGTACAAGAGTTTAATTCGGAAAGTTTTAACTTTGATTGGAATACCAAAAGACCACACGCGTACGGTATCCAAATTTGAAGTTTTAACTTTGACTGGAATACCAAAAGACCGCACGTGTCTACGGTATCCAAATTTGAAGTTTACTCTAAAAAACATTCAAAATAAAAAAAATATATAAAATTTTCAAAACTAAAAAATATTAAACATTTCAACAATTAATTTTTTTAAAGAACTACATAACCCTGATTCTCTATCATTCTCTATCCTTGATAGAGATACGTATGAGCAAGGTCAAATCATTGTCGGACCCTTTCTAAAAAATAAATATCTTTGTTTGTTATTATTTGCATTTTGTTTCTTTCTTTTTATTTCTTTCTTAGGAAAATAAATGTTTTAAAAAAAATCGCATTCAAATTACTTATTTAATTAAAGGTACGACGGGCGTTGTGGGGTGCTAACACAGACTCTCGGACTCAAAATCTGTTTTCGCAAACTTGTCTTATATTGTTTTTTTGGTTTTCCATAGTTTTCCTTTAATAAATTATGGCGGCGACTCCTCTGTTTTTAAAATAAAAATTAAATTGTTTTGTTCGCCATCTCCATCGTGACCATGGTTGCGACAAACTTTTTGTACTAAATTTGATTAATAAGTGTAATTTTGTACTAAATTTATCAAAATGAGTAAATTTGAAAAAATTATAAAATTAGATAAGTTAGATTTTAAAGATGCAACTCTACTCTTAAGAATACTCAGAAATGATTTAAATAACCATAGAAAACTAACAAAGAAGTTATCAGGATAAATAATAACTTTTAGTGAAAATCATGAAGAAGTTATATCCACTAGGATAACTTTGATTTACTTAGTAAAGACGTACTATCAACTATATTTATAGAGGTAATTATCGATGTGACAACTGTAAAAATAATACATATATAAGAAGTGCATGAGTATAATAACTTTTATGTAATAATTATTTTTACACTAAAGTTAGTGACAAATTCAATTTAATCTTTTTATATTTATTTAATTTGTAAAAGAATATTTTTTTAAAATTATGTAAAAAATTGGGGTGGAATAAATTAAAAATACTTATTGTTATTTTTTAGTTGTCATTGAAGTTGTTTTTAAGAATGACAACTTTTAAATAATAAAGTTGTATTACTTCAACATAGCTTAATACCTATTATTTAAAAAAAAAATCTGAATTTGTTAATTTTAATACATTTTGAACAAAATTACACCCTGTCAAAATTCTTAGAAATTAAATGTACAATTAATTTTAGTTTGTAAAAGGGTTTCTATATATCCAAACTTTTTTTATAAGTAGTGATAGAAAGATTTATTTAGACATAGATCATGTCTGTGCACATGTTAAATAATATGATACATTAAAAATGTTTTATTTCTCTGGAGACTAAATTATATCATTTATAAATCATCAGTGAAAGCCTTTTCAAAATAAAAACATTATAAAGAATTAAAAGATTTTAATTTACAATTTGTTCTCTCTGTTGGGTGAACTAATTGTCACCTTAAAACCTACATTACACTACTTTATCACCCATACAAATAGAAAAAAAAAATATCTTATAAACAAATTTTAAAATATCATCAATTCACTGTAGAGACAAACAGTGACAATTATTTTCAACACCCATATATATATATATATATATAGATAGATATTCAGGAGGTTTAGTCATTAAATTTCATATTAAGTTAAAAAAAACACATATTTTATTAATTGATGTTAGAAGAATGTGTGTATGTTTTAAATGTTACTTCTTATATATGTTGGATACTTTACTTGAGTTGTGATCATGGAGATAACTTGATCATACATTTGTATCCAGGTTTGAAATTCTTCTTTATTTTTAAATTTTAAATTTTTACAGTGAAATTATATTTTATAAGCATTAAATTTCTTGGAAGTGGGATATGTTGACGTCTGAAGATTATGAAATTTCTTCGATGTGGGATATGTTGACGTCTGAAGATTATGAAATTTCTTCGATGTGGGACTATGAAAAGCAACCTATTCTTACCGACGGATGATAGTTTATGGAATACCGTTCCATTCTTACACACTAATAATCATGCGATACGACAAGACACAAACCCTGATATCAGTCCTCGACCACACTCCCTCCTCATGTTCCTAAATCATTCACACACAACAGGGCTGCGAATCTGTTGCATAATGTTGACCTTACAACGAGTTTTGTGATTATTGTATGCGTACAACAGACACATGTCAGCATTTGCCACATCAACCATATGTTATAAAATATTATATAAGGTTATCCCAAATCAAATTACAGGAAAATCTTTCACATGCTGACATGGCACACTGTTATTTGCTAACTCAAACACACTTTGGCCATATCCTGATAACCCCAAAGGAAACAAAATAATAACTTGATATATAACTCAGAATATTAATATTTTAATCATTTTTTATTTATTTTTTAACTTAAAATATTAATGCATAGTATTATATTATTAAAATGGTTGTCAAATAGTGAGTGTTTTTTTTCTCGAGTGAGTTTGAAACTATCATTTTCCATGAAAGATAGAAGTGGAGGACCACACAGCACTATAGTCTCCGTGCTTGTTCCGTATGTGAGAACCCCATTTTGATTACATAATATATAACACTTTAACAGCATATATTAATTTAGCAATAAGATTGGAAAGTTGTTGAAGGGACCACTTATGCATGCATAGTGGTGAAGCTAAGGAAAACAAACACAGAGAGGGGTGTGAGATCATTTTCAATGGCTGCTAATCAGCACCTTTAGTGGAATCTGAGATCATCTTCTGTATCATTTGGCTTGTCTCTTCCTCCGACATTCGGTCGTCTTTACTCTTAGCTTTGGCATACTCCTCAAAAAATTCCTTGTTTTCTTTCTCTAGCTCCTTCCACACTGCACACATATTCATTCATGTACACACACAAAATATGTTCATTCAATGTACGGCTGCATGTTGTGTGGTTCTCACAAACGTGACTGTCATATATGCACGTGCATGCTGCTTCTGTTTTTGGATTGTTTGCTCAGGGAACTTTCTGGTACTGGAAATTAGTGTACTCAAACGTATTTGTATTCATCTTTTTTCTTAAGTTTAAGAGGTTATATAGATTGTTCTCAATTAATTAGGTCGTACTTAAATTTTGTGATATAATATTTCATTCAGCAAAATAAATCTCACTGTAGTCCTTGATTCAAATTTCTTCTAATCTATATTTTTCTCTGAGTGATACACAGATCTTAATAAGAGCAAGGTTATATTATAAAAACTAATTTACGATGATTCAATTGAAAAAAAAAATGGTAAAATTAAAACATAGTATTGACTTGTCTAGTTTAATTGCACAGAATTTTAAGAAGCTTCTAACCTAAAAAGCTTTTCAAAGTTGAAGCATAATATATAGACCCAAAAGTTTGAAACATGTTTGGTGAAATGGTCAAAGAATGAATTATTTGATCTAAAAGTATCAGTCTTTTTGTCAGCTTGCAAACTCCAAAAGTCATAAGTGCAGAAGTTTGAAACTGGGTAGGCTTTGTAAATTCTCAAAGCACAATTAAAGGTTCTAACTAGTTAATCAATCAAAGTTGAATTAGCCAGCCAGCACATATATGGCAAGTAAGGGGTTCATACATACATAACAGTTAGCTATACAAAGTCAATTTACGTTTTGAAATGATCTGATCACATATCTCTTGAATCTTGTAGGAGTTGAAATGGTGTAAAATCTTATATAATGTGTACATCTTGGTATGTTAATATAGAAAAGAAAAGTTGGAATGGAAAAGAAGAGAACATACCAGTGGATGTTATGACAGGCTTGATATTTGCATGCTTGGAGAGAGCCTCCATGCATTCTTCCTTTGACATGTGAAAGATCAAACACTTCTCAATCAGGTGCTGCACCTGATTTCGCACAAACATGCCACCACGATCATGTATGTGTATATGATCAACACAAAAAATGAAAATCAAAGATAGAAGTGGTGGCTAAAGTCTCTTTACCATGTGAATGTAAGAAGCAGAAGAATTAGAAGACTCTCCCATGATTGATCCTATAGCAGTAGGTATATTTGGTAGTGAAGTTAAGAAAACTATGTGCACTATGTGGAAGTGAAAGCAAGGATATGAGTTAGAGGAAGAAGGTGCAAATGTGATGTGAAGAAGATTGAATACATAAAAAATAGTATATATTGTGAGAGGGTAGTGAGGTAGGGTCAAGAGTCCCACGTGAGAGATTGATGATAATTGGCTGAGAGGGGATTAGAGGAGATTGTAAATGACCACTCCTTTGTCTTGTGCATGTGCCAATAGAGGAGCCCCCAGCACGTGATTTGTGGGACACCCCCACATACACTTCCCTCTAACAGACAAACTCAGATCATCAATTGATGCCACATTTTCCACCATTTTCCGCAACCAAGTCTCTCTGGTTAACACACAGCAACATCTTTCATTTCATCTTCATACATCTATGTATATGTTTTCTACTTTCGCACCATCCAAACCTGCTTCTTTGTCATTTCTAGTTAATGTTCCATGATGTCTACAGAAGGGTATCAGCATTTATTCAATGCTTAACTTTACTTGTAAAACTTTTCAATCAATCAGAAAGTGTTGTTTTTAAGATAGTTATGGTCAAAATTAATTAAATTAACTTTATTAAAGCATATCATTGTTTTTTGTACTGTAGTTTTCTTGCATGATAAAACTCAAACAAACCCGTAATTGCAAACTGTTTATCGGGTGAAGTGAAGATGAAGTTTCATGTATAATGAGTTGATCAGTTTATATATTATCAAACTTTTTGTTTTTTAAAACTATGTATATGTTTCTAAACTTTCATATTCATTAAAGTTTCAGTATTTAAGTCAGTAGTTTGTGAATTTACAGTTAAAAGTTAAAAATGTTAAAATAATCATATTGTAGTTTACTGAAATATATTATGATAAGGAAAATATTTATAGCCATGTTATAAAATACGTTTGGTTAACTTTTTATATTCTTGGGAATGTATATTTTAAATTCTAAATTGTTTAAAATAAAAAGTAATAATGGAAGTTATAGACTGAGTTTGTTTGAGTTAAAAATAAAATAATTTTGGAAAAAAGTGATGGAAAATAAATTATTCTTATAAAATCAGAAATTTTACATCTGGCTATAATATTAAAAAAGCATTTTTATTAAATATGAATCTTCGTATTTTTTTAAATAAGTTTCACAACCAAATAAACTACTCCAAATAGTTTATCAAAACAATTGTTTAGCTTATGTTATGGTAATGCTTAAACAAATATTATTAAAAATATATATATAATAACTGTTTTTTCAGTTAAAAGAATATTTTTGTTCTCATAAAACAAAATTGAATTGACCCATCATATATACAGCTTCAAAATAACGTTCTTTGTTTTTATGGTATAGTATAACTTACTCGCCCCTTAGCGTGAGAATGGAAGTTTGAAATGTACGACAGATTATACATGAGTTTGAAACAGAAAGCTAAGTAAACAAATCATTAAGTTAAACTTTAGATAAATTAAAAGTTACAATCCATGAACAAAAAATGGGAAAAAATATTAACTTAGCCTTATATTATTGAATCAGAGGTTAATATTAATAAATATTTATTTTGACAAAAATATATGTTTAAGACATCTAACCCAAGGACTAAAAGAAGCTTTTTTAAAATTACAATAACTAAAAATATCAATTTTAATTTGAAATAAAAAAAATAACTAGAATTTGATGAATAAAAATACATTTAAGTCACAAAAACACATGTGTTAAGTTCAAAGTATTTCTTTCTACATTAAAAGGTTTATCAGTTTACTTCCCATTTATTTCTTAAAATATATTTTCTATATGCAGAAAGTCTATTCCAAAATAAATACAATTGACTGAATAATTGTTTTATACGAAGGAAGTTGAATCCTATGCAAAGCAAGCAAGGCAAATTCTCCCTGTACCTTAAAAACAACACTTTTCTAAAATTTTCAATTCCAGAGAACGTGAAATTTGGAGACTTCAAATTATAGAATTTAAAAGTTAAATTTGTGATTACTTTTATTTTAAATTATATGATTGAGAATACAAATTAGTATTTTAAAATATACAATTTATAATATAAATATTGTATTTTAGATTGTTTAATTCAAAATATAAATACAGTATTTCGGATTGCACCTAATACAAGTTTTATATTCTGAATTGCATAATTAAAAATACAGTTATATTTAAGATGGTGCAATTCATAATACAAATTTTTCATATTTGTTAAAATTTAATTTTTTGGTATAATTATAACATAGAAGTACTTTTCTAATTATACATTCAGAATATATTATCTTTTAAAAATATATTCCAGTTCATAAGATACTTCTTCAATTTAAAAATACGTTTCAAATTGAACAATGGCAAAAGGTGCAAGGATGCAGTCTTCTCCAACACGAAAACAAAAAAACATAGAGAAATAGGCTACGGTTGAGAAGATGAAGAGGGGGTGTAGGAGGGTTTTTTCTCCTTAAGGATAAAACCGTATTTTCAGTTCTCCCATAGGGGTGCAGGATAAAACCATGGGGGTGCAGAAAGAATTTTCCAGCAAACAGAGTCAAGAAATGGGCTAACAACATACTATTTGACCCAGTTTTTAAGGAGCAGATTAATATTCTTCAACTGTAGCTATTTGACCCCTTCAATATAAAATTTTGTAGCATATATTTGGTTCCCTCATGTGTACATGGAGATGCTAAATATAGAAGCAAGAAGAAAGACTTAAAAAACATAATTGAAGATTCAAGAATTTATGTTATGGTTTCTCAAATGACTGAATTATTTAGCTTACTAGTTCAGTTTTTATAAACTAAACATAAAACCTAGTCCAATTCAATTTTTTTTATTTAACTACTAGTTTAGTTCATAACACTTATTCTGTACAGTTCTTAAAGCTAATAATGAAACTATCTGTCACAGAAAGAATCAAATGTGCAATCAGCTAATACAATTTTAAGATTGTTAACTTACTTTTAGAATGAAACATCTGACACATATCACAATCACTTAAGAATACAATTTAATCGAAATTAATTCAATTCAAAAACAATTTTTCAAGCATCCTTCCAAACGCATGTATTTTTTTATAATGTACCAAACTATTTAACAAAGACATAAAAGGAAAAATAATAGAGAAAGAGATTCTCAGTTGATTTAAAAGTAGGTACACTGCAAAAAAAAATTATTTTGTGGGATGACCAAAGTTGGTATAAAAAACCAGCCAAATAACTTCAGCTAAAGGGTGAACATTAAAAAATAAACAATAATTGAAGAAAGGTGGTGGTAGATAGATACCAAGTTTAAATATATTTTTGATGTGGACTTGCTTCTAATAATCTGCAGAACCTCACCATTTTCCGATACTACACTTTGCATTACAGTGATTTGTTTTATAGAGTTGATGACTATTGAATTGTAGAATAGTGGGAAGTAGCGCTGTCTAAAAGCAATTATAAAACATAAGTTTGTAATTATGGACACTCCAAAAACAGCACAGCAAGTTGGACTTCAGTAGTGATTTACTATTCTTTTATCATGAAGAAAAATTTATATAAATAGGAAACATATAAATATACAAAGTGATAAATAGATGACAAGACAAAGTCAAGAGCTTATCTTAACCGCAGGGCTTATATCAACCGACAAGACTTTAATATCATACTGAAAAGTAAGTTGAAGTTTAATTTATATTCAACAAAACTCACTTATAAAATGAAAATTATCTTCATTTATATACTATAACATAAGTTTCTTACTTTCTAGAATATGTTACCATCTAGTAAAAACGTTGGATTATCTGTTTCACACATCTTAGGGGTAATAATTTATTATTAAACATGTTTTTCTTACCTCTACTTGCTGTTGAATTTTATATACAAATGCGTTGCAGTGCTTTTTATACCAACATATTAACTTTTATGAGAAGTTTATTATTGCTGCTAAACTGTATAAAAAACACCTTACTGATAATTATTACTATGTAAGAAAAGTAACAAGATTCAGCAAAATTAAACTGGAATTCGGATCACCACATCTTATGAAAACAAGAGGTTGATTAAGTATTAGCATCAACAGAATGATGACACTTTATTTTCTCAGAGAAAGTAACAAGCAAACACTCAGCACTATGAAATTAGGTGATTGTTCATTCCCATAGATCATCAAGAAGAGGCTTGGTTGGTCCTTTGATGAGCCTCTCTTGATGGATTTCAGTTATCTTCTTGTAGTCTTCCTCAGTCAATGACCAATCAAAAATCTCCAAGTTTGCCTTCATTCTCTCTTTGTTATAGCTCTTCACCACAAAGGTTAATCCTTGTTCATACAGCCAGCGCAGACAAATCTGTAAATTTTTTACATCAGTTTTCTGAACATAGAAACACATATTATATTACTGAGAAGAATTTAATCAGTGTTTACCTGAGCAACAGTTTTTCCATGAGCATCAGCCAATTCCTTGAGCACATCATTGTCCATCACAAGATTAGTTCCCCTCACAGCACCCTTTCTCAAGGGTGAGAAAGCAGTAACAGTGATACCCTTTTCCTTGCAGAATTCTCTCAGTTGTTGTTGTTGCCAGCCAAGGTTAACTTCAACCTGTTTTAGTTCAACCAGTGATTAGGTTTTGCATATAGGTGGATCAGGATCACCACAACTAGTAGTAATTAATTAAACTTAATTATTGTTCATTATTATTATTATTAATTACTTGATTAACTGCAGGAGGGATGGTAGCAAAAGAGAGCAATTTTTCAAGCTTCTTGATGGAGAAGTTGCTGACTCCAATGGCTTTGGAAAGGCCAAGTCTTTGGCATTCCTCCATGGATTCCCACACACCCTTTATGTCAAACTCCACTATCTCTGAAACTTCAATGGGGTACACAACTTTCCCTGGCTTTGTAGCAATGGGCCAGTGGATGAGATAGAGATCCAAGTACTCTAGCTGAAGGGTCCTGCATGGTTGAACATGGAAATCAAATTGTTACAAAAAGTTAAAATTTTGATAACTTTTCACGTAAAGAAAGATGAGCGAAAGTAGAAACTGTGATGACCTGAGAGATTTCTGGAGAGCTGGAACAATGGTGTGTGCATGGTTATCAGTGACCCACAATTTGGAAGTGACGAAGAGTTCATCTCTGGAAGCAATAAGGCCAAGTTTGAGAGCTTCTGCTATGGCTTCTCCCACAGACTGTTCCACGCCATAGGCAGAAGCAGCGTCGAAGTGCCTGTAGCCCTGCTTGATGGCCTCGAGCACGGCGTCTTTTGTGGTGACGGTGCTGGTGGCTTCCGGCGCGGTGCCGAGGCCCATCACCGGCATCCTCCGCTGGCCGGAGGAAGAGTGGAGAATGACCTCAGGGACTGTGGTGGCAGTCATTTTTCTTAGAAGTGAAGAAGAATGGTGAATTAGGTTTTTGGTGATAGCAAAAGGGTGACACACACTTCCTTTTATATTGAAACTTCACCGTTAACAAAGAGAGTGGGTAGGTGGATTGGGGTAGCTGGTGTTGCTGTTCTTGAATGATCATTTTTCTTCTTTCTGCATGTTTTGAATTTCAATGTCAGGTTTCAGAAAACTTAGAAAAAAAGGAAAAAAAACAACACACACTTTCTACAATTATGTGACCTGGTTTCACTGTGCTCTCTGTGTCGTTTCAACTTCTATGAAAACTCACTTTTCAACTTCTATGAAAACTCACTTTTCAACACACTATAATATACATTAGTACCAATTAGGTTACTCTAAAAGTATTATTACTCAGATTGCTTTAATATAAGCTTTGAACAATGACTCTTATTCTCTAAGGACAACATTAATGACAATGTTTCAATCTCAAAGAATGTTTCAATCAGTTAAAGGGAATCTTAATCCTTTCTTTCACATTAATTTTACTCAACATCATGGACCCAAATAAATTCATCAATAAGAACATTCATAAATGTTTAACCATCCAATCAACTTCAAAATTAGATTAAGATTTTGGTTTTTTGCATACACACTAGATTATTAAAATTGTACAGTTTCAAAATATTCAAATCATTCTAAACTAGGTTTGGAATACAGGATTTCTTCTTATTCAAAGATGTTTAAGCAGATACGAACCACTTTTTTCTCAAAATCTCAATTTTAATTCTCGGAAAAAAATATCATGTAACTTCGGTCACACAACTTGTCTTGATCTTTGACAAATTCAAGCCTTTAAACTATCAAAATTCTATATATGACTTTTAAGAAGCCATACAAAAGAATCAACATCACATAAAAAAAGAAAAAGTATTTTTTCCTCTTAAATCCTTCATGCAAACCAAAAAGTTCCTTAACTTCACACAAAACTAGAAGGAGAAGAGAAAGTCGAATGCAAAATAAATAAAAAAGTTACTCCAAATAAACATTCTTCTAATTTTGATTTATGTTTCTCGCGTAATATTATAATTTTGGAAGAAAATAAAAAGGTTTCTTCAATTTAAAAAAATAAGAGAAAAAAATTCTGAAAAAGTAATAGAAGGATTGAAATAAATATAATTTTACGGTTTTCTAATTATTTAATTTAGACAATTTTATTTTTCTTTCCTAGCTACACTACACCATCATTTCACAGACTTGAAAAAATAGACCTTGGTGAAGATTTCAAACAGTACCATTGTTGGTAACACTAGAAAAATCCACTATGAAAGTTAATGGAGATGCTATTTCACCAAAGAGCAAGAGTTGAAAGATACCAAACAAGAGGACAAAATCCTTTCTCTATCTCTTTCTAGCTGTGTTTTTCGTCAATGGTTTTTTTATAAAAAATACTCAATGGATATATATCTTTGAAGATTGTTCTTATCCTTAAAATATCTTTTAATATCATACTGTAAATTTTTTATTGCAATTTAAAATATAATTTGATATTCAATAAATATTCATTTATCGTAAATTTTAATTATATGAACTAAGCATTTATTTATTCTACTAATTACAAGTTAAAATACTATACTAACCAAAAAAGAAAAAACAATGGATGACACCATTGAATTCATTGAGTACGTCATGGTAGATGCATTGTCCTCCACTTTTCTTTTAGAACTATTCAAAAGTTCAAAATATCCTTACCAGCTATGGGTGCCGAATTTGGTTTAAGAAATAATCAAAGATAATGTTTCTCTGAATAAGTTAATATATTAAAAATAGTAATAAATATGGTAAGAAATTATTTTTATATAGGTTTACAAGAGAGAAAAAATGTTCAAATTTAATTAAAATTAAGTATTTTATTTAAAAATACTGTAAATAAAAAAAATTAAAGTATTTCATCTCCATCTTTATAAATAATAAATAGATCATGTCTTTAAGATTTTAGATAATATTTTTCTCTCTTACTGCTAGAATCATGATTCTGTGTACAACATGTTTAAATCAGGTTGGAGTGAATCGGTAGAAGTTTGGATAAGAATAAGTTATTGAGTTTGAATGAGTTTTAAATATCTTTCTTTCCTCCTTTAAGAGTTATCTGGGATGTTTTGAAAGGAAGAAAAACTTCTATCTATTGAGAAACAGACAACCTCACTAAAAGTTAATTAAAATTATTCAATTAGTTTTATAGAGAAATATTATTAGATTTGATGTTCTAGTATATCTAAATCCCATTTATAAAGGATTCTGATGTGATATTTAAATTATGTGAATTATTTTGTTGATGAAATAATTGCAGATTGACTAAGTTGTGTGAATTGATTTTATCAGTAATAGTTAATAATGTTGATATGTGGATTTGAAATTTTTGTTAGTAAGTTTAGTAAAAATTTTGCATCTTAATAGTCTATTTGCATCTATAAACTTCACGTAAATAATTAGAGATTTGACATCCATCTTATTAAGATATATTTATAACTTATATTATTGATAGAGTTAAATTTTGGTGTAGTTTGGACTTATTATTGAGATCTATATTTATTGTTTAAGCAACTAAATAATCACTGTTTGGTTGATGGAGTGATAATGTTTAGTGGTAATTTTCCTAAAATTGAAAAAAAAATACAATTAATAAAACATTTCTCTCTTAAACATAAGAATATAATTGATTATATAAGAATTAGAATATAATTTTATATCCTCTAAGAATTTGATTGCTTAAACATACTTGTCGCAACCAGGGGCACGACGGAGACGGCGAACAAAAACTGTTTTATATCTTAAAAAAAAAAACAGAGGAGTCGCCACCATAGTTTATTAGGAAAAATTATGGAAAACCAAAAACAAGATAAGGCAAGTTTGCAAACCGGATTTAGAGTTCGGGAGTCGGTTACGTGTGGGGAAGGT
>Ga0099824_1002868_pt1 | contig 25200 bp, 10 predicted proteins | sample SiratrowhiteBW_FD_76837 | JGI IMG/M metagenome (GOLD analysis project Ga0099824, IMG submission 76837) | Root nodule microbial communities of legume samples collected from California, USA - Siratro white BW | ecosystem: Host-associated > Plants > Roots > Nodule | place: USA: California...
AATATAAAAATAATTTAAAATAAAATTAAGATTTAGCAATAAATTTAGAATGAAAAATTTGAAAATATTATATAATTTTTTAAATAAATTTATTGTTAGTTTTTAAATTATATCTATTACTAACTAAGTGGAATATGACTATGATTTCTTCATAATGATAACGTGTCTCCTATGCATTATTTATCCATATACGAAAATAAATAAAAAAATATATCATTTCAAGAATTTGAAAAAAAAAAAATTATACTAGTTTGAAAAATTTGCCAAATGACTATTTAGTCTTAACACTACTAACAACATAACTCAATAGACAATCTTTCATGCCTTTCGTGAGATGAATATGATTTAGAGTTAAACTTCACAATTCTCCACCTTTTTTAAATCATAAAAGAACTCTCATTATAATAAATCTAAATAAAAAATTAGTCAAATGTAAACAATGCTTGAAATTAGTTCTTAGTATAAAGACTTACAACACAAATCTATAAGATTATCTTCCATAACTATCTTCACAAGTTTAACCTTCCAGAATCAACAACATCTTCAATAATGTAGTCTAACATTAATGTATTAATGTATTTAGTTTTCTCATAATATATTTGATAATAAACTAAACATATTACCTTTTAATTATCACAATAAATAATCATACAGTCGTGCACCATATACAATTCTCATATCATAAAATCTCCTGTAATCCTTTTGTGAATGCAACATTATATGTCTAAAATAGATAAATGTATGACAAATTATAAATTGACTTTCCGATAATTTGCATTGCCAATTACCGTGAATACATACCGAAAAATCATATTCTTTGTATATTCTACATTTACAAAACCTTAATATTATCATTTATATCACAGCTGAAAATATTATTCTATTCAAGTATCCTAGCAACCACATTAAAACCTCCCAACGAGCATGTTCAGGATCTACTATAAACCTACTAAAAATAGCATCAACATGTATTATATTTGCTCTACTAGGAATCATACAATACGTGATGCTCCCTGCCGCAATAACATAAAGAATAATCTTGATCTCCTAATCTTGATCTCTTTCTTTCCTTCTTTAAAACCAAGTGATTGGGTACTAAGAGTTTTGTGTGATGACTCAAGATATATTACTTGTTTAGATCATGTATTTTTAAATTTTTCAACAACTTTCTTTTAAGTAGTCTCATTGACAAAATTATCCCAATCATCTGGTTCCTTCTATATCCATCCCCAGTATTGAACAAGGATTATGTGAGTGTGACAAGGATTTTGATATTTTATTGGGAGTTAAGTTGGGATATCTATTAAATGATGGTTGAAAATAATTTACATATATGTTCTTAATGACATATATTAAATGAAAAAGAGAAAGAGAAAGTTGTAGAATTGTCATATCTTAAAGAAAATAATAACAATTTCATAAAAACATTATATTATGTCTATCATTATTAACACATTTTTTAGCGAAATAAGATCAACATATCTAAACTTTTATGAAGGTTTAATTGTCTTCCTTTCCCTCTTTTACACAAAAGCTGATAGTTTGAGTCCACATTAAACTTATTTGATGCAAACTATAACTATAATGAATTCTTATTTCAAAACATTTTGTTTAGTAACCTATTAATTCCTAATAATCATGTGTCATTTCCTAAATCTTTAAAGAGTTTTAATTTTATTTTTAAAATGTAAATTCTCACCCTCCTAGAGGATCAAACTTCAATGTTCTCAAGATCATTCCAAAATTTTGTTGATCATGTTAGTCATTTTTTGTTGTGATGGAGAAGGGAACATGTTCACCACACTTTTTATCACATGCTCACAACCTTATTTTTATCAAGTTATCTTTTATCTTGATCATCAATAACATGAAGTCATTATCATCAAAATTTTCTCAATATCAAACTTGGAGGCCATGTCTCAATTGTTGATCTTCTTAATATTTTTTTATTTATAATCCCAATAGATAACACCAATTGTTGGATTCACAATAATGAAAGAAAATTAGAGAAAGAGAATACAAAATTGTCACTAGTAGAAAAAATGCATCTATCGTCGGTTCTGTGAGGCTTTTATCATCGGGTCCGGAACCGATGTTGACCAAGGCGACGTTGAACATGATGTCGGTTAAACAACCGACATCATGTAATCCACCACCACATCGGTTTAAACGAGACACCGATGTCAATGAGAACCAATACAACATCGATTGGGACAACGAAACGTGACTAAGAACAGTCTCTTTAAATTTCAAAACTATCTTTCTTTCTCTCTTAAAAAATTTCTCTCCACTACTCATCAATTTTAGATTTTGATTGCTCCTCGCAATAACAAAGGAATCAAGAGAGTATTTTACCCGATCAAAACCTTAACCAGAGTAAGTTCCTACCAACCTCAAGGATCTTTTGTTCATTGCTTTTCTTAGTTTTTGTCATCTATGTTTGTAGGGATAGTTGAGAAACTTGTTCCTCTCAACTTATTAGAGTCATATTGAGATTTGATTCCATTTTGATAACTTGTTCTTGGTTCCTAGATTTTTGGGGGTACTGTAGGTGTCTTGGAATTGTTTGAAAACAAACCTCCTGATAGGAGAAGCTAGTCTTAAAATTCTACTATGATATACTAGGTTAGGGTAGTTTATTGTGAAATAAGATGTGATTTAATTTGAAATGTTCTCTAATAGTGATAATAAATTTTTATATAGTTTCCTGGAATGACTGATTTTATATTAACTGAACATGTGAGAATAGTGGATGTTTAAATTCATAACAGATAACTACCGCCTTGGTATGAGATGTATTCTTGCATGTTTTAATGCTATGAATTGAATGAGGTATGCTGTTGTGAATGACAGAAATTGAGGCTATACATTTGGGACAATATATAAGTTGTTCCATCTATGTTTTGAAAGAGATCATGAAGTTTCACTACTGATCTAAGTGAGATAGACTAAGATATCAAGTGGTGTGAAGCTGATGAGAGAGTTCATACACACTACAACCCGCTTTAGACACTCAATTTTTAATATGTGAACTTACCTTCACCCTTTCTATTAGATTTTTTAATAATTTAGTATTGTGTATTGGGTTATATGTTAGTGTCTAGTTGTAGTCAGCTTAATACAAGTCTTCTCGAAGACAATAAGTTCAAGTTTAGATTTTATGACTGGAGAATATGTGTGAGGTTTCTAATAATTGAGATTGGTGCTTAATCTTGAAATTGTAAAAATTTGATATTAATGTTATAGTTTTCACTTTTAAGGTACTTTGACTCTATATCATAGTAGTCATATGTGTTTTTATTAAACTTTTTATGTTTACATGTTTATATATTACTAGCTTACTTTTGTCCTTTTGGTTGTATCTCTAAACTGCAATGATGATAACATATACCTTAACAGATAGTGAGGTTGGAGTTGGAGCATCTAAGGATGGAGCAATAAGAATTCTTGAGGTTTAAGTATTCTAGTTTAAGAATTTTGACTTCTATGTATATAGCATAAGATTATATATATGTTATACTTTGAAGTACTTCAGGTTATAGTTATTTACTAAGCATTCAAACATCCACTGCTCCTACGAGTTCAATTGACGTAAAATCAAACATTTTATTAAACTATATAAAATTTTATTATCACTGTTAGAGAACATTTCAAATTAAAACCGTGTCTCATTATACAATTAAGTACTCTAACCTAGTGTACTATAGTTGAATTTTAACACTAGCTTCCCTTACCTGGAGGTTTTTCTTCAAACAATTTTGAGGCATCCTATAATACCTCCAAAAATCTAGGCACCTAGAGCAGGTTATCAAAAAAAAAATTAAATTTCAGTATGACTCTAATTAAGTTGAGAGGAACAAGTGTCTCAATTGTCCTCACCAAGACAAATGACACAAAAAAAAAAACAAAGAACAAATGATCATTGGGGTAGATAGGAACTTACTCTCATCGAGGTTTTGATCAGGTATAATCGTTCCTTGATTCCTTAGATGGAGAGAGGTGTGATCAGAATCTAAAATTGAAGAATGGTGGAGAGAAATTGTTTTTAGAGAGAACGGAAGAGAGTTTTGACATTGAAAGAGGAAATTTTAGAAGAGTAAGAGGGTAAACAAGGCATGTAGGATTTTTTTTTTCTTTTGAGAAGAGGGGTTTCACATTATTCGCTAGCTATAAATATTTCCAACCTTGAAAATTAGCTTACCTTGATATAGGTCAGGATATGATGTTCTCATCTCTTCATCCATTTCCCAAGAAATTAGCAAATATCATATCTTAACCTATTTCTTGGTAAGCTAATTTTTTAGGAATAAAATTTATAGTTGGGAAGTAATGTGAAACCCTTCTTTTTTTTTTTTCTTAAAGAAAAAGATTTCTGCATGCACTATTCACTCTCTTTCTCTTCTAGAACCCTCTGTTACAATTTTAAAACTTTCTTCCTTTCTCGCTTAAAAAATCTCTCTCAACTGTTCATCGATTTCAGATTTTGATTGCACCTCTCAATAACAAAGGAATCAAGAAAGTATTCTACTCGATCAAAACCTTAATCAGAGTAAGTTCTTACCAACCTTAAGGATCTTTTATTCACTGTTTTTCTTAGATTTTGTCATCTATGTTGGTTTTTGAGTCATATTGAGATTTGAACCTCACAACTTATTAGAGTCATATTGAGATTTGATTCCTTTTTGATAACTTGCTTTAGGTTCCTATATGTTTGGGGGTACTATAGGTGTCTTGGAATTGTTTGAAAATGAACCTCCAGATAGAGGAACTAAAATTTTTATAGTTTGGAAGTAATGTGAAATCCCTTTTCTTTCTTGGAAAAGAAAAAGATTCCTATTGTCCCTACCAAGACAAATGACAAAAACTAAGGAAAAACAAAGAAAAAATTCTTAGGGTAGGTAAGAACTTACTCTCATCAAGATTTTGATCAGTTTATAATCGTTTCTTAATTCCTTAGCTGTTGAGAGGTGCGACCAGAATCTAAAATTGATGAATTGAGGAAAAAAGTTGTTTTTCTAAGAGAACTAAAGTGTTTTGAAATTGAAAGACAGGGTTTTAGAAGAAGAAGAAGGTAAACGATGCATGTAGGATTTTTTTCTTTTGAGAAGAGGGGTTTCACATTGCTCGCTAGCTATAAAGATTTTCATCCTTGAAAATTAGCGTAGCAAGGAATAGGTCAGGATATGATGTTCTCATCTCTTCTTCCATTTTCCAAGAAATTAGCGAACATCATATATTAACCTATTTCTTAGTAAGCTAATTTTTGGGAACTAAAATTTTTATAGTTTGGAAGTAATGTGAAATCCCTTTTTTTTATTGAAAAAGAAAAAGATTCCTACATGCAGTATTCACTCTCTTTCTTTGCTAGAACCATCTCTTTCAATTTTAAAACTCTCTTCCTTTCTCCTTAAAAAAATTTCTCTCCACGGTTCATCAATTTCAAATTTTGACTGCACCCCTCAATAGTGAAGGAATCAAGAGAGTATCCTACCTGATCAAAACCTTAATCAGAGTAAGTCCCTACCAACCTCAAGGATTTTTTTCACTACTTTTTCTTAGTTTTTGTCATCTATGTTAGTAGGGACAATTAATTTTTCATCTCAACTTAATTAGAGTCATAATGAGATTTGATTATATTTTGATAACTTGCTCTAGGTTCCTAGATTTTTGGGTGTACTGTAGCGTGTCTTAGAACTGTTTGAAAACAAACCTCCAAATAGGGAAAACTAGTCTTAATGTAATACCCTAGAAAATAGCTATGGAATAAAAACTAACCTAGAATTTAGTTTTAGAGATAAATAAGATAACACCTATTTTTTTTAATAGTCACCAATTATCTCTAAGAAGATATTCTGTTTTTAAAAACTACCAAATCTCTCTCTCTTTCTTTAAGAAGATATATAGTTTCATTCTTACGAAAACCACCATCTCTCAAACAATTTATCTTTAAAGTTTTCTACCTTCTTTCTCTATATTTGTGATCTCATAGGTTATCAGATTGAGAATCAAAGGACACCCCTAGATTCCTAGTGTTGAGTAGATCAAGAGTGTCCGATCAGATTTTTGAACAGAGTTAGGCTGCCTGTGATTTTAGATTTTTGGAAGTTCTTTGAGTATCTCTACTCTATAGGGGTAAGGGAAGCTAGTTGCATATTTTTTTATAAATGTTTGTCTCCTTTGAAATAGAAATTTATCTAGAGTGATGATATTTGGTAAGGGAAGCTAGTTGTATGTTTTTATTTAGATATTATAATTACTTTTCTTGTGAATTTGGGTAAGAGAAGCTAGTTTGTTTGTTTTTCTTAAATATTGTAATTATTTGTTTATTAATGAATTGGATGAATGTTTATGTATTGTATGATGTAGTATCAATGTTTGTAAATGATGTGGTGTGTGATCGACATAGTATCTTCAAGAAAGGAGATACCCGTGTTAAGGTTAGTAGGATGCATTATTTGGGGATTCTAAGGAGGTATCCTGACTCTACTAGTACATTGGAATCACATACATGAAGATTACCTGTTAGTGAAGAGTCGAAGGAGGTTCATATGGTCCTATCCGAGGTTTGAAATATAAGTCCGATCGGAATAGGACATATGGATTAACCCTGTGCATATAGGATCCGAGGTTTGAAATATGAGCCCAATCAAAATAGTCTATATCAGAGGTTTGAAATATGAGCCCGATCGGAATAGTCTGTATCCGAGGTTTGAAATATGAGCCCGATCGAAACAGATGGGTGGTATATGACAGGTGCACACCTCTGAGTCTAACTCAATGCGCAAGTGTCTTCCAGAAGTAGAGAGTCTAGTGTCTTTATATGTGGGATGAATTATGAAAGTTTGATTTGTTATTTTTGGGTTGATATAGAAATTTAATTTATAAAAATACATTTTTTTAAAACTCTCTAGTTTACCCTTATTTTTGTGTGGTATTTGCTTTGTTTTTAAAATTGCGCCATGATCGTGTATTACACGTGAGTAGAGGATTTGACAGGTGGTGTGAGTCCCCGGCAAACTGATGGAGAAGCTTTATTTTATTTGTAATTTTTATGAAGATATTTTATTAGATCTTATGTGGAGAAGTATATTTTAAAATTCATTAAGAATGTATTGATTTTTATATTAAGGTTTATTATATAATTCTTATCCAATAAAGTTCCTATTATATAAAAAATATGGGATGTTACACTTAAAATTATGCTATAAGAAACTAGGTTAGGGTACTTGATTGTGAAATAAGACGTGGTTTTAATTTGTAATAATATCATATCAATTTAGTTTAAACTCTGACAAAGTTATCTGTACAATTTTGCTTAGTCATATTTATTGTATGTCTTTTGCTAATGCTCTAATTTTGTAGAGAAAAAATACATCAATATAAATGTGTAGTTTTACAAAAGTCTAAAATAAGGATTTTCAAAAATCAACATTAGGTAGAGAAATAAATAAATAGATACACAGTTGTGCACATAAATAATCTTTAGAAGAAAACAACAAGATAAACATTGGATCTGTTACTTACTTAAAAACAAACAAATATACATGTTGTTGAACTCAGCAAGAAAAAGACCTGTTATTTATATTAATATTTCTCTATCCCTATACTGTTTTATCAGAATAACAAATAGGATAAACAAGTCTCTTAACAATCAATAGAAAGTAAAATTGTGAATGCCACAAACATCGCTCTCACAGTCTAAATTTAATAGAAAGCTTATCTTCCTCCATTGTGCATAAATAAGATAAAAATTAACTGCTAAATAGAAATATATTATAAAGTAGTGTGTTAGCGGATTTTCGGCAAGTGTACTGAGTCCTCAAGTAATATAGTAAGTAAGAAGAGTATCGTATCCAAAGGGAACGAAATTTGATTGTAAATTGAATCAAGATTAATTGTATTATGAATGAGCAAACAAGAAATGATGATTGAATGAATTAATAAATGTGATAACAAAAAAATTAATAGTAAAAGTGCGAATTCAATAATAATAAAGGCCTTGGGATTGAATCGTAATATTCTCCTTATCATACACTCTTAACCTAATTTAATATCATCTCTTCTAACAACCAATTTGAGCAAATAAAAGTCTTTTCAACCTGATTCCTCTAGCATTGAATTTCATAAATTAAAATACCTAGCTTCTAGTCCTAGTTACTAGAATAATTTAATCAACATTAAAATCAGTTACTATATATAATTCATCCTTGAACTTATACATGTAATGCATTTACGTTTGGATTCGAACTCAAAAGGTGTGTTGCAGTCACAATGAGAATTCTAAAGTAAATCAAAATATAATGAAACGTAAAGCAGAGGTTCTTGAATTCATTGATATAAAAACAATGTCAAGAGTGCATTCAAAGTGAGAATTTACATTCAATCCCAAGAGAAAGGAAGTTAGCTACGCATGGTAGCCATAAAAATACAAAAGAAAAAGAAAATGATGAATCTTGATCACGACGACACTCCTAAGAGTCTCTGTAGATGGTGGGTGATGAATGATCTCTACGTTTGACCTAGCTTCCCTTTTATAATTTTCGCTCCTTGAATTAGGTCAAAGTGCGGACGTTATTTCGTAAGTCACGCCTTTAGTGGCGTTGACGTCTTCAATTTAGGATTTCGCTTATGATAGACTTTAAGTGAGTTTTAGCCCAGGCTGTGTCTTTAGCGTAAGCGAAAAGTCACTTATGCTCTTTTTCTGCTCCTTTCCTCAATTTCAACGCCTCTATTCTCTCTCCCTTCAGATTTAACCTAATTTTCAACAAAATTTTCTCTTTCCACAATAGCAAAATCAATAATAAAAGAAAATAAAATCCAAATCCAAACTGAATTAATAACAAAATCAACCTAATTACTGACGACTGAATCAACACAATACTTATCATAGTGCTGCAGCTAAAAAGTCACAACAGTTTTTAATTAGTTTACTAATAATAGGATTAACTTCCTCATGTTCAAAGTTTTCTATATAAATTCGGTAGCCACAAATTTGAATAGAATACAGACAATGTAAATGGAAAAATCGTAGCAGTGCTAGTGGGATGACTCTTTATACCAATGAAAAAAAGACAACCATATTTATGATGTCTTTGATATATAAAGGAATTTTACAAAACCAATATACAAATGGCTGATATTGGAAGGAACTTTTAAAGTTTTTACGTTTTAAAAGAAAAAATAATATGGTAAAGAGAAAAAAACATACATCGCAAAAAGTCTTATATAAGTAATATAACTGGAACTTAAGGTTAAACCCTAAAAAATACACGCTAAGTATTTATTTTCATGATTGAACTGGTGTGGCTAATCTCACTTTTTAGTAAAAAGTAAAATTTACCTAGCTAAGTAGTTTATAATGAGATTGTAAATAAATTTAAATCAAAGCGCTGGCCAAAATTGACAAAAGAACAATAAATGACCGGTGTCTTGCCTTTCTTAAAAGCATTTCAGAGTAGACATTTCTTTCTCATATTAGAAACAGATTCATCTTATGTGTCCCATAGTGAGAAGGAGAAAGAAAATGTTAAAACATATTTGTCTTAATACCAAATGAATTTTAATTAAGAATGTGTACCAAAAAACGGTCTAAATTTCTTTTAATGTTATTCCCTATCTTTCTTAATGTTACAATACTGTAAAAATAACACTAAGTCATTATAAAATCTATAAAAACTAAATAAAAATAACTATATATTAAAAAGCATAATCTTGTATCGTTATAAATAAATTTTAATTTTGGTCAACCAATACAATTATACCTATATGACAATATTATATCTGTTGTTGGGTAAATTTTAAAATTGAAAATAAGTTTAATGAAGAAAAAATATATATAACTGTGTATGTTACTGAGACAACAACTTCTTCACTGGAAATAATTTTTTTTAGTCATATATTCTACTCAACCCAGAGAAGAGGAGAAAAAACGAGATCCATGCCCTGTGGGAATCAAGTCAAATAAAAGTATTAAAACCTTTGTATTTGTTAAAACTAGATTTTCAATACAAGTCAATCTATTAGTTATACATACATTATACCTATATTAAATGAGTCCAAAAGTAGAAGCAGCTTATATGAAAGAACTTTCAACAACTTTGATAAAGACCAGGTCTCTTTTATATATATATATATCATCAGTAGTAAATGTCAAATTAGTTATATAATATAATACTTCCAATATACAATTTATTAGTTATAAATACATTATACCAATATGAAATGACTCCAAAAGTTGAAGCAGCCGACATAAAACAACTTGCAATAACCATTTTTTTTTCTAATTATAATTGGTAAAAGATCAGGTCTCCTTAATATATGTTTTCTATCATCAGCAGTAATGTCAAAGTTTGTTATATGAAGTATCCAACATTAAAACTAAACATGTACAAACTAAACATAAAACTCTATAAAAATTAAAATAAAATTATGCTACAATACTGAGACATCAAACCCAACACCTGTGCAATTATCTTCATGTCACAGTTGCATGTTAATGGGCTAACATACTAAACCACTTAGCTTTCACTATCCATGATCAACATGCATTCTTATTTAAAATCCAAATACTTAGAAAGGGGTCATTTAGCCTCCCTTGTGTTAGTGTCTTGTCCTCTCTAATAATTATTAATTTCTTCCAAAATATTTTTTGCTGTGTTGGTTTTTTTCTCTAACAATAAAAAATATATAAATAATTTTTTAAAGAGTATTTTAATCTTATAGAATGCAAATTATACAGAAATTATTATAAAAAGACTGAAAAGAAAAGATGGATATAAAAAATTGTCTCCAAAATTTATGTTTAGAGATATAAACTACTAATTATTTCACATACAAATTATTCCACATACCTATCTCGCTAGAGATATAAACTACTAATTATTTCACATACAAATTATCCCACATACCTATCTCGCTGTAGTTATACTATTTAACATTGTTTCTGTCTACTTGTAATGAATTTACAGTAATTGATGACTGATGACAATCTTTTGTTAAATCTACTGTACATTTCTACCCTATAAACCTTCAGTTTTTAATATTTTGGCGTTATTTGAAGTTCCCTTTTACATCAGCTTCAGGTACTATATTATCTTTATGTGAAGAATGATTGACTATGTACAAAAATTACCTTGGCTACAAACCATAGACTTCATATCTATATTTCAATATTTTATATATGTCAGAGCAGAGTAGTGAATATATCATATATAATTGAACCTAGAAAAACATACCTTATACATAAGATCGATCATTGAGATCAGAACTAGATATAGCTGAGATGATCCAACAAACCTGTAGCAGCTAAACGTTTATGAGAATCCAATACCAACCATTTTGATAAATTACACTATTTTGTTGGGACATGGACTCAGTGAAAGACAGGATGGATTATTAGCCTTCTGATCATGTTGGAAAGATATAAGTTAGGATTGGTTAATTGTAATTGATATAGCTAAGATGCATAACTCATAGATGATCAAGTGCAAGTATATATGTGCACCTGATTGTAGCTAGGTTTCCAAGAGAGTGGAATCCTTAACTTCTATCATGATTCACAACAGCTGGTTGAAGTTATTGTTTCGTATGCATTCTTTTACATAGACTTTGACAATAACTTTCAAAGAAAAATAACCTCTCGAGAGTCTAGCAAATCTACATGAGATGTCACCAATCACTATAAGAAAAAAGTTATTTAAAAATCAAGTTTTAACTACCAAATAAAATAGTTATTAATTGTAATCAAAATAGTCACCAAATTAAATTTTAGTTGTTAAATAACTACAAAATATAAGTAATGATTAAATTTAGTGACCAATTAAATCAAGATAATTGGTATCTAACATTAGCTACCAAGGTTTTAATGATTTATACCATTAGATTTTAATAGATCACTAAAACCTTGGTAGCTAATATTAGATACCAATTATCTTGACTTAATTGGTCACTAAATTCAATCATCACTTCTATTTTATAGTTATTTAGCAATTAAAATTTAATTTGGTGACTATTTTGATTACAATTAACAACTATTTTATTTGGTAGGTAAAAATTTATCTCAAAAACTTTTTTCTTATAATGAATAACATGTTTGAACACATAGTATATGTATATATATATATATTAATCCAATGATGGCCCTGAACGTCTCTTTGCAAAATAATGCTTGAGTGCTGTGATTCTTCACTTCATTATTGGTTCAAGATGTGATGATGAAACTATTGAACAACACCGTTAGTTAACCAAGAGGTATGCAAAGTTTTTCTTAGCCACTGGTTCACGGACAAGTATATAAAGCCCTTATCTGTTACCGGTTTATAGATAAGAATGTGAAGTCTTTCATTAAGGGTTAAGGTATTTGGTAATTTTGCCAAAGAGTATTTATAAGCATGGAACATCAATATTCGATATCTTTGAGTTTAGGAGAGATTCGGGTGTTTTTGTTTTTTTAGTTTTAATTTAAACAAGATACATTTTTATTATCATAGGCCACACTTTTTTTATAATGTGGTTTATTTGATTGAAAGGTCACGTTAAAAAGTTGTGGCTTAAATGGTCATTAAACCGAAAACGTGGCACACATTTTGTAAAAGTGTATTCGTTTTTATTTTTAGGTTACACTTATTTGTCTTTGTCTTTAGTTAACTGAAGTATTGTTTAAAGTGATTTATGTTATAGTGTCTGCTAATTAATTGTTAATTAATTATTGTATCAAGCTGATGAAATGTGTAATGTCTTAGCAATGAAAATTGAAATTTTTAAAAAACTTGACTGACTCCTCTGTTCTTGAATACTTGATCATACTGATATTGAACAAAACATCATAAAAATGACGAATATTAAAGCACTTAAATGATGATGATAAAGAACATGACTATAATAACAAAGAAGATAACAATGACGAGAGTATATTTTACAGGAAAAATGGTTAGAACTGGACATGGTGATTGCATCAATTGCTACTGTCGTGTATACATAATTTTTTATTTAAAAATTTAAATATGAAAATAACATTATTTATTCTTATGATTTTTATACTTGTTTTGTCATTCAATTCTCTACTAAAACAAAAATTAAATGGGTAAATAATGTTATTTAGCCATTATTTATCTTTAGCAAAATACTATAAGTTTTTTTTTTTTATAAACTTTTATTCTAGAGACTTGTGTATTCACAGTTTTATTACATAAAAAATACGTAATTTTATTATTTTTATCAATAATTAATTAAAAAGTTAAAAAAATAATGTAATTTAAATATATACATATATATAATTTTGTATTAAAATATTATATAATATATTATTTTTTAAAAAGAAGAATTTAGTCCTTTTGAAATAAAATTTATTAAATTATTTATTTTATTAAATAAATAAGTAAAATATTTTTTATTTATTAGAAGATAAAGTTATCCAGTTAAAAGATGACACGAAAAAAAGCTACCAAATAACGTAGCTTTTTATATAATCCTATAAATAATTATTAAAAATAAGTATTGCAATAAAAAAATTATTAGATTATAATAAAATTCATTAAAATAATTATAAAAATAAATATAATTAATTTTTATAAACGTATAGTAAATAGTTTTTATTTATTTTGTAGCTAAATTTTTTATTATAGATAATTATTTTAGTTTAAAAAAAAAGTTCTTACTCAAAGAATAAAATAATAAAAATTTATATATATCCAAAAGATGAATTAAGACTCCTTTATTAATGGTATAGACAATGGTATCTAATCTATTTCTAGATTAAATATTGAAGTAAAGTATGATTTTTGTTTTAATAGTTTTTTCCTATAATTTTTATTATTACTATTATTATTATTATTATTTAAAAATATTAAGTAATTATAATTTATAATCCAATCGTCTTATTATAGTATTTTTTACATTGTTGTAAGAATTGGATATGATTTATAACCTTATTAATAGATCAAATTTACAGATATTATATGTAATTGATAACTTTAATTTTATTAACAAATATTTTATTTTCGTATAACCTTTTTTTATATTCTCTATATTTTTGTTAGAAATGTATTTAAAATATTTTCTGAGAATCGACACTCATTATTTTCTTCCTCATATAAGCCTTCTTACTAGTTCTGCCTGAGTTGCTAACTTTCCTTTTTTTTATATTATTATTGTCAATATTCTTGCTTTAATAGTCACTTAGTTTTGCAACCACTGCAACATCATAGGATATCTGTGCCACCATCTCAAGACACCAATTGGTCACATTCATGCCATTTCCTATTCTCATGTGAGAACACCAATCTTTATATTTACGAATCTTAGAAAAACTCAATTATAAAAAAATTATGTTTAAGAAATCATTATTATTATATTGAATAAATTGAGCATATCAAAGTTGAATTTCTTGTTCTACAAACCTCTCTCGCTTCTCCCTCCTCTAGAGTTGGGGTTTCTAATACTTCTCCTCTTAGCCCTATAAGAAATAGAGAACAACTTTCAACAGGATTAGTGGTTGTTTTAGATGTTATAAAAGGCTCTGCTGATAAGGTTTTTGCAGATCAGTATGTTAATCAGGTTTCTACTCTACACATGTTTTCTTTGTGCTTCTAGTAACAACTCTAACTCGATTCCTAGGCTTTGGTGCTTGGTTAGGAATGATCTTCTTTTTAATGTTATAAATTCTACTGCACAATATATATACATATATATATATATATATATATATATATATATATCTTGTTATGCAGGGGAAAGTTTTGAATGTTATAGGTGTTTATGGGGCGAATTCTTACTTTGCTAGAAGAATTCTTTGGTCCGATTTAAATAATCTTCAAGGACCATGGTGTTTTCTTGGGGATTTTAGTCCTATCCTCTCTGACTGAAGCTAGAGGAGGTTCTTTGCCTAACAATTTATCTTGTGCTAAATTTCATGATTGGATTAATTCAAATGAGCTCTTGGCTATTCCCTCTTCGGGTGCTTCGTTTACTTGGTCTAATGGGAGGTTGGGTAATCACAGGATTGAGAGGAAACTTGATAGAGGTCTTTGCAATTTTTCTTGTTTAGATATTTGGTACAAGTGCAGGTATAAAAATTCTGGTTCGTAATTGTTCTGACCATCATCCTCTTCTTGTTGAGTTTGCTTCTTCTGTGATGTCTGGAAAGCCTTGTACTTTTAAATTCTTTAAGATGTGGTTACAACATCCCAATTACAGACAGGTTATACAACAATCTTGGGAAGAAAATATTGTTGGTTGTCCTATGTTCATCTTACAACAAAAGCTCAAGAGGCTAAAGGTCTCTCTTAAGGACTGGAACAAGAATGTTTTTAGGAATGTTCATGAAGTTGTGGTTGATAAACAAAAAATCCTTCTTGCCTTACAACATCAAATTCAGGTAGCTGATCTTGTTGAGATGGATATGCTTCTTGTTCAACAACAACAAGCTATGCAAAATCTTGATATGGCTCTATATTGTCAGGCCCTTTTTTGGAAAGAGAAAGCTAAGATGCTCTAGTTTAAAGATGGAGACCGTAATTCTTCTTTCTTTCATGTCATGGTCAAAAAACATGCTAATTCTAATGGGATACATAGGCTGGTGGATGAGGATATGGCCTTTGAAGATCTAAAAGATATTGAGGAATATATTCTTTCTTTTTATAAAACTTTATATGATTTCTCTGATACTAATAATGTCTTTACAAATTTCAGGGAAGATATGATTGTTGCTCATATACCTAGAGTTGTTTCTAAGGACGAGAACTCTATGTTGGTTAAATGCCCTTTCAATGATGAGATTAGGAAGGTTGTCTTTGCTCTCTACTCAGATAGTGCTCCTGGTCCTAATGGCTTTGGAGGCTCTTTCTTCCATGGTTGTTGGGACATTGTGGGTTCTGATGTTTGTAATGCTATAAAACAATTTTTCTCTCATAATTGGATTCTCCTAGGAATGAATGCTAATGTGGTTTCTCTTATCCCTAAAATTCATGGATCTACTTCTATAAAAGACTTCAAGCCTATTGTTGTGGCAAAGTTTAGGTTTAAAATAATTTCAAAAATCTTAATTGACAAGTTAGCTTCTATTGCTGCCAGGATTGTCTCTCCCAATCAAAATGATTTTATTAAAGGTTGGCACATTAAAGATTGTATTGGTATCACTTCGGAGGCCATTAACATGCTTTCTAAGAAAATAATTGGTGGTAATGTGGCTTTCAAGATTGATATTTCCAAAGCTTTTGATAGTCTCAGTTGGGATTTTCTCATTAAGGTGTTGAAGCAATTTGGTTTTCACCATACTTTCTTGCAATGGATTTTGACTATCCTTCAGTCTGCTAAGTTTTCTATAAGGGTTGATAGTAGTTTAGTTGGTTACTTTTCCTATAGTAGGGTTAGCAGGGTTACTTTTTTGCATTGCTGAAGAGGTTCTTAGTAGGGGGATAACCAAGCTCATTCTAACCAAGCATATTCTTCCGATGGTTAGTCCTAAAGGGCTCTGTTTTCCTTCACATGTTCTATATGCTTATGACATTTTTGTGTTTTGTAGGGCCAACAAATGTTCCCTTTCTAGTATTATGAAGTTTTTTCATTCCTATGAGTTAGCTTCGGGTCAATGGATAAACAATTCAAAAAGTCATTTCTTCATTGTCGATGCTTCTCCTAGCTTTCTTTATAAGATTAAACATGTGCTTGGTTGCAGTAAGGGCAATATTCCCTTTAATTATCTTGGAGTTCCTATTTTTGTAGGTTCTCTTAAAGCCAGGTTTCTTCAGCCTCTTGCCGATAAAGTCAGATCTAAATTGGCCTCTTGGAAAGGAAAATCTTAGCATGATGGGGAGAGTGGAGCTTGTTAACTCAGTGATTTTTGGTTCTTTATCTTACAACTTTCAAGTTTATAAGTGGCCTTCCAGCCTTCTTAAGCTTGTAGATAAATGGGTTAGAAACTTCATTTGGGCAGGTGATATTAATAAAAAGGGCTTTGTGACTGTTAATTGGGGTACAATTAGTAATCTTAATTCTAAGGGTGGGCTTCAAGTCATTAATTTTCAACTTGAAAATAAAGCTTATCTTCTAAGATTTGCTTGGGAATTCACTTACAATTATCGTCCTTGGATTTCTTTAATGAAGGCTCGGTTTCTTAAATCTAAATATCCGAGAGTTGGGTCCTTCTTTTCTTCCTCTATCTGGCCTGGTATTAATGATTGGTACGATGTCATCTTATAGAATATTTTTTGGACTGTTGGGAGAGGTGATAACATTAATTTCTGGAATGATCTATAGTGCTTTGAGAAATGCATATCTCCGCTTACAGGTGTTCCTTATGCTGAAAGGATTAAATTGAAAGCTTCTGTGGGTCAAGGATGGAAGGAAAATGGTTCTTGGGATCTTTCTCCTTCCCTTTTAAATATTCAAGGTTTGCATAACTTATGTTATATTTTTCTAACCTCTTGGGACAATACTCCTAATTGGATGCTGGAAGATTCTGGTTCTCTCATCGAGAAGGCGGCCAGAAAGTTTTTTAAGGATTCTAATCCTACTTGTCAATGGGGTAAACTGATTTGGACTAGTTCTATTCCTCCTGCGAAAACTTTAGTGCTTTGGAAGGTTTTACATAAGAGGTTACCTATAGATAAAGATATTCAAGTTAGAGGTATTTCTTTGTGCTCTATGTGCTCTTTGTGTAGGAAACAGGAAGAATCTATTTCTCATTTTTCTTTGATTGTACTGTCACCTCCCAGATTTGGAATTATACCAAACAGGTTTTTCCTAAGTTCTCTCTTCTTTCTATAAATGATATTATTGATTTCGTAATGCTTGTAGGAAGTTCCTTAGTTAATCTTGTTAGGCTGGCAACTATTACGTACTCTATTTGGATGATATGGAGGATGAGAAACCATGTTAGGTTTCAAGAAAATATTTCTATCAATTCGGCTATCCAGATTGTTAAAGGTTTCATAGAATGACGGGTAATGATTCTAGGAAACACATGCACAATGACATTGTTGACTTCACTTATTTGAAGTTTTTTGATATCACCACGTGTTGTCGGAAAGAAATCTCTCCTATTCGGGTTATTTGGGAATTCCCTGATGTTAATTGGGTGAAGGTCAACACTGATGGTGCTACTAGAGGGTGTTTGGGTTTTTCGACATGTGCAGGTATTTTTCGTGGTAGTAGGGGTGAATATATAGTTAGTTTCTCCTTTTTCCTGGGGGTACAAAAGTCTTTATATGTTGAGGTTATGAGAGTCATTTTGGCTATTAAGCTTGCCTGGAGTAAAGACTTCAGACGTATTTGGCTTGAGTATGACTCTTCCTTGCTTTGTGAATCATTTAGTTCGTTTAATCTCATTTCATGGTCTTTGAGAGGGAGATGGAGAAAGTGTATAAAGTTATGTCAAGAAATTGAGTTCAGAGTTTCTCATATATTCCGTGAGGGAAATCATTATACTCACAAGCTGGCTTCGCTTGGTCTCGAGAATAAGCTAGATTTCGAATGGTACGATGTTTTACCTGCTGTTATTAAATTAGACTTTTTACCCTCTATTTCGTTTTGTTTAGCTTGGTTGGGGAGTGTTTGTCTTCTTTTCTTGCTATGGGTTTGGCCTAGTACCCCATGGTTTTGTATCTTTTATTTTTTTTAATTATATATTTCGTGTCTTGGCATATGATTGTTGATCTTTGAGGTGTCAGCCTAGCTGAGATGTTAAAAGTTTATAGTGATGCCTAACATGAATTTTATAAAAAAAAGAAAAATCTTTTATAGGTTTTTGAGTTCCATTTAAAAACCTCTGTTCAGATGTTTGAATTTGAGATTGTATTTTTAAAAATTAAATAATAAAATAAAAACTTCATTTCTTAATAATAGTTAAGATTTTTTTAATATAATTTATAATATAATTTTTTAATAGTAATAGTTAAGATTTTAAAACTTCATTTCTATTATAATGTTGTGTTTGAGATTATAAAATCATACCACCGTATTATCGCAATTGATAGTAAAAGTGAATGAAAAAAATATAAAATTTCATATCCTTGATGGAATAATTTTTTTCATAAATATTCAATTAAAAATTCTTATATTTATAAAAATGTAAAATTTTATTAAAAAAAGTAAAATAGAAGGGTTAGAAATAAAATAAAATCAATAGAAAATTACTAGAATCTTTATTATTTGCTAAAGAAATAACAACATACTAAATACCTTACAAACATTTTCTTACATAACTAACAAAAGTCTTCCCCCAATTGATCACCTTCATGTTCCACATTGAACAACCCAACTAGTTAACCATCTACATATAAACAAAAACAAATATTACTATAATTTTGTAACAATTCAACATTAATATATATTATGATAATATTTCTTGTCATGAAATAGTGAGACGGTTGAACATACAGTTTGATCAATTGTGAGGAAAAGTAGAGCAATTGCAGCAATTATAGATGTTATTTTCCAAGGAGTGTTGAAGTACTCATGTAAGAAGATAACCTTATATTTGTTATAAGGGTTTTTATAGAAGTTATTTAAGCTATTTCATATAGAGAAATAATGTGAATTGGAATTTGATATAGGAAAATCTGAGCCTATACTGTTAATCATTGTAGCCACTACATTAGCATCACCCATCCAATTGACAATAATTTTATTATCAACCAATACCTTCACATCTTTTTCTGTGTCGATGAGAAAATCTAGAATCTGTAGGCATTGACTAATAATGTCTATATTTACACTAGTAGAAAAAAGAAGTTTATCGTTGGTTCTGAAAGGCCTTTATCATCGGGTCCCGAACCGACGTTGACCCAGGAGACTTGAAAATAAAGTCGGTTAAACAACCAACGTCATGTAGTCCATCACCACGTTGGTTTAAACGAGACAACCGACGTCATGTAATCCACCACAACGTTGGTTTAGACAAGGAAAACGACGTGGTGCTTTGCTGAAATCCACAACAACCGACGTGCTGTTGTCATTTTTTTAAAAAATAATAATAAATTGATAAATCTCTAATCGATATAAGAAAACACCACAAAAAATTTTAGAATGTTTTAGCAAGTGTAGATATGTGAAATCAAAGGCTACAATCTAAAAAAATGGATAAAAAATAACAAAAAAAACCCTAAATGATAGAATTTTGGAAGGCCGAAGGCTTCGTTACCCCATTTCGAGCAACTTTCACTTTTAAAGCGTCTCAATCCGAGCTCTCTATCAAAAGTTATGACCATTTGAAGTTTTTTCGTCCAAAAATTTTTGAAACCCTAAATCTATGATACAAACATCCAGAAAACATTCTAAGCATACAAAGATAAAAAAAAAACATACCTCTTGTAGACAGTGAGGGAAAAACCAGTGAACGAAAATCGACCCAAACGAAATCTACCAAAACCAAAAAATGTAATAATGGAGTGAATGAAACCACAAAAGACAATGAGAGCAAAGGAGGAGAACAACACGCAAGGGAGAACACCACGTACCAGTGAGAACATGAGCAAGAAAGCGAGGCAGAATGCATGAGAGAGAAAATGACAATGTGAGCGAGAGAGAACTGTGAAGAAGTAGTGCGCACAAGAGTGAAAATGAGGGAGTGAAGCAAAGAGTGTCAGAGTAAAAACAGTGTGGCTGAGTTAAAACAGGCAGAACCACATTAGTTAGAAGCTCTAGAACCGACGTGTGGGGAACCCTAATTTTATCCAATTTTTTCCAATGATATCAGAGTGACCATGGCGTCGGTTGGACTACCAGAACCGACATCATGGTCAAAAACACCATGCTGGTTTAAAGCTCCCAACCGACGTGGTGACTCACCCGCCATTTTAAAATTTTAAAATTTTGAATTTTTACTTTTTACTGATATATCCATGACGGGTTTTTTGTTTAACCGACATTGTGTGCACATCACAACATCGGTTTTTATCTAACCGATGTTATGGATGCTCATTTATTTACAAAAATGCCACCGTATTTTTGACAACGTCATTTTTGTATTTAACCGTCTTCATACTACCGACATTAAATCCCTTTTCTCTACTAGTGCTGGAAGGTGACAATGCTCAAATGCCATTATATTTCTCAAGATCATTTATGTGTCATCATTTATATTTAAGATTGGCACAACAAACTTACCCTCGCTCGAATAGGTTATGTCAAGTAAGCCTTCATTTGGATTCACTTGAAACTTAATATTGGTCTCTGATAGTTGGCTTGCACTGTATACATGTCTAACTTGATTGTATTCTTCTGGTTTTCTAAAATCAATATTTGATGATGATGTTATAGAAGATCTTCAAAAATTAGTGAAGTATTTTGGACTTTCTTCTGGACAGACTTCTTAAAGATAGGTTCCTAAAACATTTGAAAGTAATATAAAGAAAATTCTCACTCATACCAGTGAGGTGAGGTTGTAGAGTTGTTCAAGAACAAAAAATGGAAGTTGATTTTCCAGTAGTATCAAGTCCATCATAATATTGTCTAACATCGAGACTTTTCCAAATAAGGGGTCCTTTCCCATCTAATCTTTGTGTCCATGGTATCATAGAAAAAACTCAATCATAAAGCAAGCCTCAACTAGAATCATTTTTAAGAAATTATCACTATTATATTTAATAGGCTCTAGATGAAAAAGTCGAATTTCTTCTTCCAGCTCTTTTATTTTGACAACAAATTCTCTCATAGGTATTTGTGTTCGACTTAGAAATCTCTTCAGATATTTCAGTTTAGACTTTGGGATTAGTTTTACGAATTTTTTGTGGTAACTTATAAATGTATTGCATATGGAAATCATACTTTTCTAGAAGTTTCACATTTTGAATCATTTAAGTCCATTCTCTCTCTAAGTGTTGTATTTCAATAGCCAAATCTATGTATTGTCCTTCCATTTGGTTAAAACTCTACATCATAAAAATTAATATATTAACTATAATATTAATACATTGGATAGAATACCAATTTAATCCCTAAAATATTATTTCCTTTAAATAGACATTATGATAATATGGATCAATTTATTCTCCACACTGTTAAAAAAACATAATAGTTAAAAGTGCAACATATTGTGATTGTAGGGATTATTTATGCAATTGCTTTGATAATAAAAGTAAGGGACAGAAATAGTTTCACAATTGGATGTTTTGTAAAACTATATTTAAAAATACATTTTAATTATAATTTGGTATACGCCTTTGAATAAATTATACAAAAAGATTTAGTGCAAGTTGATGGAAAAAAAAAAGACATGAAAAGATTAATAAATGCAATCTCAGATCTTAATGGTGTGAACTTCAGAGGGCGATACATAGCAATTAGTTGAAGTTTCAAAATATAGATAGTTTATGGTCGATAATTTTGTTCATAAATATTTCCATCAAATTAGAATTTTTGATATTAAATAATTAAATTCAAAAGTATTAATTTCAATTACTTAATAAATTTAATAGAATATATTCCTAAGATGTAAACTTTTGAAATATTATTAATCTTATTTTTTTACTTCAATTATTTGGGAATTGCTGGGTAAAACTTTTAAATTAGTAAACTAATTATTTAAACATTCTAATATATGCATTTCTCAATTTATTTTTTTCAACATTAATAATAAATATGCAATTGAAATCAGGAATTATGGGAGTCAAATTAATACTTCTAATTTTACTTGTTTAAAAATTCTTATAAATACTCATTGAAAATTTAAAATTTTAAAGCCATTATAAAAACCTTTTCAAAATTCAAAATTTTTCGGATTGAATCATTTTTTTTTAATTTGAATTATTTAATTTTTTTTATAATTAATTTTTCATTTTTCTAAAAGATACAACTTCATTCTTAATATTTTAAATAAGAGTTAAATTAATTAATTATAACTAATTATTTTAATCATTTAAAATATATTATGAACGTAAATTAAAATGAAAAACTTTTAAAAATATTATAAGTACTTTCTAAATTGAAGAAATATTACATAATAAAAACTTTTAAATATTTTAGGACCGATATGACTGAGAATCCGACTTCTCACTGAAATAATGTTACTCAACAGTTAGGACCTAAGCTAATGATTTGTAGTTGGAACATGTTAATTTTCTTTATTGTAGAATTCTGCTTGTTTAAGGAATAGAAACCGCTATCAATTTTCTCTCAGAGTTCGGTCACTCATGGTATATTGCTTCGTTGCTCAAGCGTAATTGTCTAGAGCATTCAACGAAGAATAATCTATGTGAATTCTCTCTTTTAAAAAAGAATATTGCTTAAGATAAATTTTTTTGTTTGAAGGATACTCCTCTTGGTTGAATATCTAATGATGAACTTGAATTGTGTAAAATGGATTGCTTCGTATAAGAGACTATTTGGAAACATTATATGTAGAGTTTATATAACTTTAATAGGATAAATGAACTAAAATGGTTTAGAATAATAATAATAATATAAATATTTTATAATATTGAGATAAGTTTGAAATATGAATGAACGAGATTGATAGTGTGAGACAACTAAATATCAAGGGGTAAAGTTATCATTTCTTGAGGTATGTTGAATTATTTGGGAGAGAAATACCTATCCAGCCTTACTATTGTAGTCTGAAGTATGTAAATCCATTAATTAAAGAAGATGTATGACTCATTAATTGTTTAAAATTACAGATTAAAATATCAGATGTGAAAAAACTTAATGAGATTCTTGCATCAGAGTTTGTGAAGTGAATGCAATGAATTACTCATTAAACTATCATTGACGGGTTAGTAGGATTTAACATGGGTAATGAATTATTATTTGGAACTTGCAATATGTGTGTTTTAGAAGATGTTTGATGGAAAAAAATATCAAAACACATCATTCACAAATTAAAGAGGATGAAGATTTAAAACATTAGTCAAAAGCTTAAGAGGAGAAAGGGGATTAATTAGGTTTGATTGGGCTTCCAATAATTCTTTTGGGCCCAAATTAATAATTGGAAAGGTCAACTCCAAAAAACATAGAGCACATAGCAAAAGACCTCTAATCTGTAGAAAACAACAATTAAAGTTATGATTAGGAGAAAACAAAAAGATTAGGCTTCAGTTGACTTCAATAAAAATAAGTTTTATCATCATGGTCCAAGCTCTAGTATGTAAATTTGTATAGAGTATATTAAAATTTTGTAGGCTATGTATTGAGACAATTAGTATAGAACAATTGGACCTTATATTTCAACCAAGTAAGAGTGTTAGGCTTGTATATGACCCTTGAAATGTGTGACCTTTACACATAAGGCATGACTGTGCATGAAGAGAGCATGAGTGGACATGTGTCCTTTCCTTCTTTTACACCAATTCTTACTAGGTTTGGATTTAAATTTTCCCTCTCCATTTGGATGTCTAAGAGTACTATAGGAGAGTGCTTAATACTTGTATTTCTAAACTTTTAATAAGTATTTAGATGTTGTCTACTTTGAAATAGTGACCCAACTACTTAACCATCTAAATATAAACAAAAACAAATGTTACTATCATTTTGTAACAATGGTTCAACATTGATATATATTGTGATAATATTCGTTACCATAAAATAGTGAGAGATGTACTAACAAATAATAAATATATGTACATATATTTATCAATTGTTAATAAAGTATTATAGACAGTACATATTTGTACATAAATTTATCTTTTGTTAATAAGACGATTGAACATACAGTCTGAACAAGTATGAGGAAAAGTAGCACAATTAAAGCAATTGTAGATGCTATTTTTTCAAAGAGTGTTGAAGTACTCATGTAAGAAGATAACTTTGTATTTGTTATAAAGGTTTTTATACAAGTTATTTAAGTTATTGCATATAGAGAAATAATGTGAATTGAAATCTGGTATAGGAAGATTTGCTAAGCCCACACTGTTAATCATTGTAGCATCACCTATCCAATTGACAATAATTTTACTATCAACCAATATCTTCATATCTTGTTTAGTGTGTATTATAAAATTAGCGAAAGAATATGAATAAAATGACACTAAAATGTGGTTCAGTGTATAGCTTACTTCCACACATTAAACTCTATGTTTGATATAAAAAATGTAATGAAGATTACAAAAGAAGTTTATATACTTTAATACTCAACCTCTCATACCATGTCGAGGTGCTTGCTTTAACCCATACAAGGCCTTCTTGAGCTTGAAAACGTAATCTGGATTGTTGTGATCTTCAAATCCAGGGGGTTGGCTCACATAGACCTCTTCATCAATGAACCCGTTC